>ERZ773131.1613-NODE-1613-length-15916-cov-29.814324_pt1 | contig 15916 bp, 15 predicted proteins | sample MGYA00511082_ERZ773131 | MGnify/ENA primary metagenome ERZ773131 (study PRJEB29015, sample SAMEA2737813) | human gut metagenome | biome: human gut; feature: human-associated habitat; material: faeces | place: China | collected 2012 ... | reverse complement strand
ATTCTCGCGGCTCAAATGCTTGCTCTCTCCGACGACTCTCTTCGGGAGAAGCTGCGCGGTATGAGAAAAGAAATGGCCGAAGCGGTTCGTGAAAAAGATGATATAATTTCAAATCAATTTAAAAACTAAAACAGAAGGAGATATACAAATTATGAAAAAGCTTGAACAGCTCTATGAAGGTAAGGCAAAAAAGGTTTTTGCAACGGATGAGGACGGCGTTGTAATAGTTGATTATAAAGACGACGCAACCGCTTTTAACGGCGAGAAAAAAGGCACCATAATGGGTAAGGGCGTAGTTAACAACAAAATGTCAAACTATGTATTCGGTCTACTCGAAAAGGACGGAGTTCCCACTCATTTTATAAAAGAGCTCAGCGACCGCGAAACCGCCGTTAAAAAGGTTTCAATAGTTCCGCTTGAGGTAATAGTAAGAAATGTGGCCGCAGGCAGCTTTTCAAAGAGAATGGGCGTTCCCGAGGGAAAAGAGCTCCTCTGCCCCATTCTTGAATTCAGCTACAAAAACGATGAGCTCGGCGATCCGTTTATCAACGACGATTATGCGCTCGCACTCGGACTTGCGACTCAGGACGAAATCGACACAATAAAGAATTACACAAGAAAAGTAAACGAGTGCCTCAAAAAGTATTTCCTCTCTGCCGGAATGAAGCTTATTGACTTTAAAATCGAATTCGGCAGACTTCCCGACGGCACAATAATCCTTGCCGACGAAATATCGCCCGACACTTGCCGTCTCTGGGATGTCAAGACAAACGAGAAGCTCGATAAGGACCGCTTCCGCCGCGATCTCGGCAATGTGGAAGAAGCTTACAACGAAGTATTCCGTCGTCTCGGCCTTAAAGACTAAGCAGTTTACAAAAGCAATTTACGAGGTATTATATGTTTGACAGTATTCATGAGGAGTGCGGCGTTTTCGGTATATACTCCGAAGAGACCGCAGACGTGGCGTCCGCGGCATATTATGCGCTCTTTGCACTTCAACACCGCGGTCAGGAGAGCTGCGGAATAGCGGTAAATGACGACGGCGTTATTAACTGCTACAAGGATGCGGGGCTTGTAAATGACGTGTTCAGCCGTGAAAAACTTGCTTCGCTCGGTATGGGGCAAATGGCTGTCGGTCACGTCCGCTACGGCACCACGGGAGGCGGCTCACGAGAGAACGCGCAGCCGATGGTAGTAAACCACATAAAGGGCAGCATGGCTCTCGCTCACAACGGCAATCTTACAAACGCCGCCGAGCTTCGCAGAGAACTTGAGATGAGCGGTTCGATTTTTCACTCGACAAGCGACACCGAGGTTATTTCATACATCATAACCAAGGAGCGAATTGCCGCTCCGTCAATTGAGGCGGCGGTCTTTTCGGCAATGTACCGCCTAAAGGGAGCTTATTCTCTTATCATAATGTCGCCGTCAAAGCTCATAGCGGCGCGTGATCCGCTCGGATTTCGTCCGCTTTGCATAGGCAAAAAGGGCGGTAAAACGATATTCGCTTCCGAATCTTGTGCTTTATCCACTCTCGGTGCAGAATATGTACGCGATGTGCGCCCCGGCGAAATAGTGGTTATCGACAAATACGGTATGCGCTCAATAGAGGGTCATTGCTCCGACCGCAAAAAGGCTCTTTGCGTATTTGAATATATATATTTCGCACGTCCCGATTCCGTTATCGAGGGTGCTTCGGTTCACTTGGCACGACAGAAGGCCGGAGAATTTCTCGCCGAAGAGCATCCCGTTGACGCCGACGTTGTAATAGGTGTACCCGACAGCGGTCTTGACGCCGCAATGGGATATGCCAAAAAATCGGGAATCCCCTACGGTATGGGCTTTATCAAAAACAAATATATAGGCAGGTCGTTTATACAGCCGACTCAGGAGCAGCGCGAAAGCGATGTCAGGATAAAGCTCAATGTGATAGGTTCCACAGTAAAGGGCAAAAGAGTTGTTATGATAGACGACTCAATAGTCCGAGGAACAACAAGTGCGAGAATAGTTAAACAGCTCCGCGACGCAGGGGCAAAAGAGGTTCACGTGCGCGTTTCGGCTCCCCCGTTCAGGCATCCGTGCTATTTCGGAACGGATATAGACTCGGCCGAAAACCTTATAGCAAACAACCATTCAATAGATGAAATCCGCGAAATAATCGGTGCGGATTCGCTCGGATTTCTCAGCGAAGAACACGTCTTCGAGCTTGCCGACGGCTGCAAGCTCGACTTCTGTGCCGCCTGCTTCAACGGCAAGTATCCGATAGAAATACCTGCCGACACCAACAAAACTCAGTTTGAAAAGAAGATAAGCGAAAAGAATGAAAAGGAGAATTTATAATGGAAAAGAGCTTTTCCGAGAGCTACAAGGCTGCCGGTGTTGACATAACCGCCGGATACAAGTCAGTTGAGCTTATGAAACAGCATATCAAAAGGACTCTCACCTCGGGAGCAATGTCGGATATAGGCGGCTTCGGCGGACTCTTTGACCTCAAGGATGAGATGTGCTCGGAGCCGATACTCGTAAGCGGCACCGACGGCGTAGGCACAAAGCTTAAAATCGCTATGCTTTTAGACAAACACGACACCATAGGCATAGACTGCGTTGCAATGTGCGTAAACGACGTTATCTGCTGTGGTGCAAAACCTCTTTTCTTCCTTGATTACATCGCTTGCGGAAAAAACTATCCCGAAAAGATAGCATCAATAGTATCGGGCGTTGCAGAAGGCTGCGTCAGAGCCGGCTGTGCTCTCATAGGCGGTGAAACAGCCGAGCATCCCGGTATGATGCCCGAGGACGACTACGACCTTGCCGGATTCACGGTAGGCATAGTTAACAAGCCCGATGTATTTGACAACAAATCGGTAAAGGCCGGCGACGTTATAATCGCCCTGCCCTCAAGCGGCGTACATTCAAACGGATTTTCGCTTGTCAGAAAGGTATTCGATTTTGACAAGGGTGGTATAGATAAGACGTATGACGAGCTCGGCTCGACCATAGGCGAGGCTCTTTTAACTCCCACCGAGATATATGTAAAGCCCGTGCTTGCGCTCGCAAAGGAAGTTAAAATTAAGGCTGTATCGCACATAACCGGCGGCGGCTTTTATGAGAATATTCCGAGAAGCCTGCCGGAAGGCATAACCGCTGTTATCAAGAAAAAAGCTCTTAAAATACTCCCCGTATTCGATATTATCGAAAAAACCGGCAACATTCCGGAAAGGGATATGTTCAACACCTTTAATATGGGCGTGGGAATGAGCATAACAGTTGCCCCCGAAGACGCCGACAGGGCCGTAAGAATCCTTCGCGAAAGCGGCACAGATGCATATATCATAGGTGAAACCGCAAGCGGCGAAGACGGTGTTAAAATATGCTAAAGACAAAAATAGCCGTCTTTGTTTCCGGCGGCGGAACAAATTTTGAGGCTCTTATAAACGCTCAGGAAAACGGTAAGATACCGCATGGCGAGATAGTTTTGATGGTGTCCTCCTCAAAGACTGCATACGCGCTCAAAAGAGCCGAAAATCACGGTATAAAATCCGTTGTATGCTCAAAAAAAGAGCTCGGAAGCCAGGAAAGCTTTGAAGAAGAGATTTTAAAAAATCTCGAAGAAAACAATATTCAGTTAATTGTTCTTGCGGGCTTTATGTCAATACTCTCAGAGGAGTTCACAAAAAAGTACGAAAACCGAATCATAAACATTCACCCGTCGCTTATACCGTCGTTTTGCGGTGAGGGCTTCTACGGGCTTCATGTTCACGAAGCAGCTCTAAAAAAGGGTGTTAAGGTTACGGGCGCTACGGTGCATATAGTAAACGAGATTCCCGACGGCGGACCGATTATTATGCAAAGGGCAGTTTATGTTGAGGAAAATGACACTCCCGAGATACTTCAAAAACGCGTTATGGAGCAGGCAGAGTGGAAAATTCTCCCCGAGTCGGTCGAGCTTATGTGCTCAGGTAAAGTAAAAATCGAAAACGGAAGGACATACTGCAATGAATGAGAACAAATTCACGGGTAAGGCGGAGCTTTATTCAAAGTATCGTCCGTCATATCCCGAAAAGCTTATTGATTGGCTTTACGATATGACTAACGCCGAAGCCGTGGCTGATATAGGCGCAGGCACAGGCATTTTCACATCTGCGCTGCTCAAAAAGCCGTGGAGCGTAACGGCGGTTGAACCTAACTCGGATATGCTCTCGGTTCTCAAAAAAGCTTTGGGCGACAAGGTAAAAACGGTTATTGCCTCAGCGGAAAGCACAACGCTTAACGCCAAAAGTATTAACCTGATAACCGTTGCACAAGCGTTTCATTGGTTCGATAAGGCGAGGTTCAAGGAGGAGTGCCGACGGATATTAACTCATGACGGACACCTTGCTATCGTGTGGAATTCAAGATGTCAGAACAGTCTTGAAGAAGAACGCAACAAAATCTGTATGAAATATTGCGACTGCTACCGAAGCGGTCATGTCAAGACCGGTTATGACGACTTTGACGGCAACTCATTTTTAAGAAACGAATATTTTAAAAACACCGATTTTTTAAGACTTGAAAATAAGAGATTTGTCACAAAGGAACAGTTTATCGGCGACGTTCTTTCCCGTTCGTATGCGCCGCGGCGTGATGACAGCGGCTATGACGGCTTTGTTTGTGAACTTGAAAATGCTTTTTCAAAACATGAAAAAGGCGGCAAGGTTTCACAAAATTATATTACCGAATGTTATCTCGGTTCATTTTAATAAATTTTGAAAGGATATTGCTTCATGGAGATAAAATCAATTAAGGAAGAGCTTAATTCTCTCGCATATCACGGTAGGGGAATTATGATAGGAAAGAGCGCGGACGGCAAAAAGGCTGTTGTGGCTTATTTCATTATGGGCAGAAGCGAGAACAGCAGGAACCGTGTGTTCGTTGAGGACGGCGAAGGTATTCGCACTCAGGCTTTCGACGAGTCCAAGATGGTTGACCCCCACCTTATCATCTACGCTCCCGTAAGAGTTCTCGGTAACAAAACTATTGTTACAAACGGCGACCAGACCGATACAATTTATGAGCTTATGGACAAGCAGATGACATTTGAGCAGTCGCTTCGCACAAGAGAGTTTGAGGATGACGCTCCTAATTTCACGCCGAGAATATCGGGCATTATCCACATAGACAACGGCGAAATGAACTACGCCATGTCAATCCTTAAATCGGCAGACGGCGACGGCAGCTCTTGTCAGAGATACACCTATGCGTATCAAAATCCACTCTGCGGTAAAGCAAAATTTATTCACACTTATAAATGCGACGGAAATCCGCTTCCGAGCTTTGAAGGTGAGCCGAAAACGCTTGAGCTTCCCGACACGGATATTGATACTCTTACAAAGCTTATCTGGGAAAATCTCAACGAGGACAACAAGGTTTCGCTTTTCGTAAGATTTATTGACATTGAAACAAACGAATACACCCAAAGAATCATCAACAAAAACAATTAAGAAGTGACTTTACGGAGGTCTGAAATGAAAGAGATCGAACTTAAATACGGCTGTAACCCAAACCAAAAGCCGTCTAAAATTTTTATGGCGGACGGCAGAGACTTACCGGTTACCGTTTTAAACGGCAGACCCGGCTATATTAACTTCCTCGACGCGCTGAACAGCTATCAGCTTGTAAAAGAATTAAAATCCGCCATCGGTCTTCCTGCGGCTGCTTCCTTTAAGCATGTCAGCCCTGCAGGCGCGGCTGTCGGCTTGCCGCTCTCCGATACGCTCAGAAAAATTTACTGGGTTGACGACGATGCGGTTCTCTCCCCTCTCGCATCAGCTTATGCAAGAGCAAGGGGCACAGACAGAATGTCGTCCTTCGGTGATTGGATAGCGCTCTCAGACATATGTGACGTTCCCACGGCACTGCTTATAAAGCATGAGGTTTCCGACGGTATAATTGCTCCCGGATACGAAAAAGAGGCTCTTGAAATACTCAAATCCAAGAAAAAGGGAAATTACAATATAGTTGAAATAGACCCCGAATACAAGCCCGCTCCGATAGAGCATAAGGACGTTTACGGCGTTACATTTGAGCAGGGCAGAAACGAATTAAAAATTGACGAAAGCTCACTTTTAAACATAGTCACCGAAAGTAAGACTCTTCCGGATAGTGCAAAGCGCGACCTTATAATTTCGCTTATCACGCTCAAATACACACAGTCCAACTCCGTATGCTATGCAAAAGACGGTCAGACCATAGGCGTTGGCGCCGGTCAGCAGTCAAGAATTCACTGCACACGCTTAGCCGGCAGCAAAGCCGACAATTGGCATTTAAGACAGCATCCTAAGGTTCTCGCTCTCGACTTTATAAAGTCCATCGGCAGACCCAACAGAGATAACGCCATTGATGTATACATCTCCGACGACTATGAGGACGTAATCGGCGATGATGTTTGGCAGAACACCTTTAACACTCGCCCCGAACCCCTCACAAAGGAAGAAAAAAAGGCTTGGCTCGCACAGTTTCACGATGTATCGCTCGGCTCGGACGCGTTTTTCCCGTTTGACGACAACATAGAGCGTGCAAGAAGAAGCGGTGTTTCGTATATAGTTGAACCGGGCGGCTCCATACGTGACGACATCGTAATTGACTGCTGCAACAAGCACGGCATTACCATGGCGTTCACAGGAATACGTCTTTTCCATCACTGATAAAACAATAAGAGGTTTCTAAAATGAAAATACTTGTAGTCGGCGCGGGCGGAAGAGAACACGCCATAATTAAAAAGCTGAAGGAAAATCCGGAGGTCACCGAGATTTTTGCGTGCCCCGGAAACGGCGGCATTGCAAAAGACGCGGAATGCGTCAACATAAGTGCCACGGATTTAGACGGCATTACGGATTTTGCCGTTAAAATGAACATTGATTTCTGCGTAGTGGCACCTGATGATCCGCTCGTATTAGGATTGGTGGATATTCTCGAAAGCAAGGGAATACCGTGCTTCGGTCCGTCTAAAAAAGCGGCCATAATCGAGGGGAGCAAGGTTTTCTCAAAAAATCTTATGAAAAAATACGGTATCCCGACAGCGGGCTATGAAGTTTTTTCGGATCCCGAAGAAGCGCTCTCTTACATAAAAGAAAAAAATGAATATCCGACCGTTATTAAGGCGGACGGTCTTGCCCTCGGAAAAGGTGTTATAATAGCCGAATCCGAGGAGCAGGCAGAGGACGCCGTAAAAACAATAATGGAGGATAAAAAGTTCGGCGACAGCGGCAACAATGTCGTTATCGAGGAGTTTTTATCGGGTCCCGAGGTATCCGTTCTCTCTTTCACCGACGGAAAAACCATAGTTCCCATGGTTTCGTCCATGGATCACAAGCGTGCTCTTGACGGCGACAAGGGACTCAATACAGGCGGAATGGGAACGGTTGCGCCGAACCCCTACTACACGGCCGAAATCGCAAAGGAATGTGCCGAAAAGATATTCCTACCCACAGTTAAGGCTATGAACAACGAAAACAGGACCTTTAAGGGCTGCCTTTATTTCGGGCTTATGCTGACACCAAAGGGTCCTAAGGTTATAGAATACAACTGCCGCTTCGGCGATCCCGAAACTCAGGTTGTTTTGCCGCTTCTCAAAACCGACCTTCTCACAATTATGCGTGCGGTTCACGATGAAACGCTCTCGTTTTTAAATGTTGAGTTCAAGGACGAAAGTGCGGCATGCGTGGTTATCGCGTCCGGCGGTTATCCGCTGTCTTACGGCAAGGGCTATGAAATAGACTTCGGCGACAGCGAAAACACGGAAAACGTCACGGTATTCCATGCGGGTACTGCCGAAAAGGACGGCAAAATCGTGACCTCCGGCGGCAGAGTCCTCGGAGTTACGGCAACGGGAAAAGACCTTAACGCCGCTCTCTCTACCGCTTACAAAGCAACCGAGCAGATTAAATTTAAGGACGCCTTTTACAGAAAAGACATCGGTGCGCGTGCGCTTGCCGCACTGAAAAAATAAACAGGAAGTGACGAAATGGTATACAGAATTTACGTTGAAAAGAAAAAACAATTTGCAGACGAGGCTGCATCGCTTTTATCGGATATACGCTCACTGCTTATGATAGACTCGCTTGAAGAGCTTCGTATTTTCAACAGATACGATGTGGAAAACATCAGCGAAGAGCTTTTCGAGTGCTGTGAAAAAACCGTTTTCTCAGAGCCGCAGCTTGACAACACCTACGCTCGCCTGCCTCAGACCGACGCCACGGTATTTGCAGTTGAATATCTGCCGGGTCAGTTTGACCAGAGGGCTGACTCCTGTGCTCAGTGTATTCAGATAGTTTCGGAGGGCGACAAGCCGACCGTTCGCACCGCGAAAGTATATATGCTCTTCGGCAAGCTTGCTCCGGCACAGCTTGAGGCAATCAAAAAGTATGTAATAAACCCCGTAGAGAGCCGTGAGGCTTCTCTTGAAAAGCCCGAAACGCTGAATGTCAACTACAACATTCCGACAAGCGTTGAAACTCTTACGGGATTTACGGAGCTTAACGAAAATGAGCTCAAGGCATTTATAGACAAATATGCTCTTGCAATGGACCTTGCGGATATTGAATTTTGCCGCAAATACTTCAAAGGCGAGCATCGCGACCCGACTATAACGGAAATCAGAATGATTGATACATACTGGTCGGACCATTGCCGCCATACCACGTTTCTCACGACGATAGACGGCGTAAAAACAGAGGACAAAACCATACAAAAGGCATACGACAGATATGTTTCCATACGCAAGGAGCTTGGCAGAACAAAGCCGCAAAACCTTATGGATTTGGCGACTATCGGAGCACGTTATTTAAAACACACGGGTCAGCTCAAAAATCTTGATGAATCGGATGAAATCAATGCCTGCACCGTAAAAATAAAGGTTGATGTAGACGGCAAAGACGAAGATTGGCTCTTCTTATTTAAAAACGAAACACACAACCACCCGACGGAAATCGAGCCGTTCGGCGGCGCGGCAACCTGCATAGGCGGAGCTATCCGCGACCCGCTGTCGGGCAGAGGATATGTTTATCAGGCAATGCGTGTTACCGGTGCGGCAGACCCGTTAAAGCCCGTAAGCGAAACCATGCCCGGTAAGCTGCCGCAGAGAAAGCTCGTAACCACAGCTGCGGCAGGATACAGCTCATACGGCAACCAGATAGGGCTTGCGACCGGCTCGGTAGACGAAATCTACCACCCCGGATATGTTGCAAAGCGTCTTGAAATAGGTGCCGTTGTAGGTGCCGTTCCCGCAAAAAATGTTCGCCGTGAAGAGCCTGTTCCCGGTGACATAATCATCTTACTCGGCGGCAGAACCGGCCGTGACGGCTGCGGCGGTGCGACAGGTTCTTCAAAATCGCATAAGCTCTCGTCACTCGAGCATTGCGGTGCCGAGGTTCAAAAGGGTAACGCTCCGGAAGAGCGAAAATTGCAGAGACTTTTCAGAAACAGCGAGGTTACAAAGCTTATAAAAAGATGCAACGACTTCGGTGCCGGCGGCGTATCGGTAGCCATAGGCGAGCTTGCCGACGGCTTGCACATTGATTTGAATAAAGTCCCCAAGAAATACGAAGGTCTTGACGGCACAGAGCTTGCAATTTCCGAATCGCAGGAGAGAATGGCCGTTGTAGTTGCAAAAGAGGATGCGGAAAAGTTCTTGGAGCTTGCCAAAACGGAAAACCTCGAAGCCACCGCTGTTGCCGAGGTTACCGACACAAACCGCCTTACAATGGAATGGAACGGCAAAAAGATAGTCGATATTTCCCGTGAATTCTTAAATTCAAACGGTGCCGAAAAGCACACTCTTGTAACCGTTACAAATCCTCAGCCCATAGTTAAAAGCGTTGAGGGTAAAACCAACGGTGAGAAATTCTTGAAGCTCGCCGATGACCTTAATATTTGCTCAAAGCGCGGACTCTCGGAGCGTTTTGACTCAACAATAGGCGCAAATACCGTGCTTATGCCCTTCGGCGGAAAATATCAGATGACGCCGGCTCAAGGCATGGCGGCTAAAATTCCCGTTCTTAATAAGGACACAAAGACCTGCTCGGTTATGGCTTGGGGCTACAACCCATTTATCACCGAGAAAAATCAGTATCTCGGCGCATACCTTGCGGTTGTGGAGTCCGTATCAAAGCTTATAGCCACGGGCGGAAACACGGAAAACTGCTACCTCACATTCCAGGAATATTTTGAGAGAATGACAAGCGACAGCAAGCGTTGGGGTCAGCCCACCGCGGCACTTCTCGGCGCACTTACGGCTCAGCTTGAGCTCGGAATAGCGTCAATAGGCGGCAAGGATTCCATGAGCGGCACATTTGAGGATATTGACGTTCCTCCTACTCTCGTTTCATTTGCGGTTTCCGTCGGTTCAAGCGACGATGTTATGTCGCCCGAGTGGAAGCTCCCATGCTCTAAGGTCTACTACATAGAGCCGAAGAAAAATTCCGACGGCACATTTGACACAGAGAGCCTTAAAGCGGTATTTGCAAGAGTTGAAAAGCTCATTAAGGAGAAAAAGGCTCTCGCCGTATTTACCCCGTCTTACGGAGGCATTGCCGAGGGCGTTATGAAGGCCTGCTTCGGAAACAAAATAGGCTTTGCTTTTGACAAGAGATTCCCGGCGGACAAGATATATGATTACAACTACGGTTCATTTGTTATAGAGGCCGCCTGTGAGCTTGACGACGCGGTTCTCCTCGGCGAAACGACCATGGATTATTCCGTAAAGATAGGCATTGAAAAAATCGACCTCAACGAAATCCAAAAAGTATACGAGAACAAGCTTGAACCCGTATTTGCCTGCAACATAAAGACTCCCGAAAAGGCTGTAAACGCATACAGCTTTACGGCAAAAACGCGCATTTCGCCCAAAATCGGCATCAAAAAGCCCAAGGTTTTGATTCCCGTATTCCCCGGAACGAACTGCGAATACGATACAACAAGGGCGTTTATTAACGCCGGCGCAGATCCCGAAGTTATGGTAATTAAAAACCTCTCTGCATCTGACGTAACCGAGAGCGTAAATGTTTTCGCCGAAAAAATTGAAGCTTCGCAGATAATATTCATTCCCGGCGGCTTCTCCGGCGGCGACGAGCCGGACGGCAGCGGTAAATTTATAACCGCATTCTTCCGCAATCCGGTTATAAAAGAAAAGGTCCACGCACTGTTAAAAGAACGTGACGGACTTATGGCCGGTATCTGCAACGGCTTCCAGGCACTTATAAAACTCGGTCTTGTCCCCTACGGTGAAATCATAGAGCCGAGTGCCGACACACCGACGCTTACCTTTAACACCATAGGCAGACATCAGTCAAGACTTGTCAACACGAGAGTTGCCTCAAACAAGTCTCCGTGGCTGTCGTCCTCAAATGTAGGCGATATACATACTGTTGCGATTTCTCACGGCGAAGGCAGGTTTGTTTGCCCGAAAGAGCTTTTCCGCTCACTTGCGGAAAACGGTCAGATTGCAACGCAGTACGTTGACGAAAACGGAAAGCCAACCATGAACATCAGATTCAATCCGAACGGCTCCTTTGAGGCGGTCGAGGGCATAACCTCGCCGGACGGAAGAGTATTCGGTAAGATGGGTCATTCCGAACGCTTCTCCGATAACGTATATAAAAACGTTGACGGCAACAAAGATAACCGTATGTTTATAAATGCGGTAGATTACTTCAAAATCTAATAAAAAAAGACCCGCTGTGAAAAAAATTCAAGGAGGAAGATTCACAGTGGGTCTTATTTTTATCAATTGTCGCCGAAGAGGCTGAGCAAAGACCGTAAAGTTTTTACTTTGCGGTTTTTTACTTAAACAAGCCTCGGAGCTTCATTTTTCGGCGACAACGCTTTATAATAACCCGATAAAAATCGGCTTATTTCATTATTAGACGGCTGCAAGAGCCGCACCGAGTGCCTTGCACTCTGCGATTGCATCATCAGAGGGCGCGTCGTTGCATATCACCGACTCTGTCACAAGCACTGCACCGTCTGCTGTGCAAGTCTCCTCCCAGCTTCTCATCCATTCGCCGTCGCCCCATCCGTAGGAGCCGAAGAGCGCAATTTTTTTGCCTCCGAGATCACCCTCGCACGAATTAAACATAGGCTCGAACTCGCTGTCCTCAAGCTGTTCGCTGCCCATTGATGGACATCCGAACGCCACAGCGTCAAAAGAGGAGAGCATTGACGCATCAAACTCGGAAGCCGTAAAAAGCTCTGCCTCAGCGCCGCCCTCGCGAACACCGTCAACCACGGCCGAAGCCATTGCCTCGGTATTTCCCGTTCCGCTCCAATATACTACTGCTACCTTACTCATTTTATCATATCCTTTCAGATTATTTATTATGACTGCTCACAACAAGGCGTTCAAATGAATTGTGCTTTTTGTAAGCGTCTTTATACACTCTTGTGCATTTTTTATAAAGCTTGAATTTTTTCTGTGCCTCCGCTTCGTCACCGTAAACCTTCCAAGTGCCGACGCATTTTGAGTTCTTGGCACCGTGCTTTATAAAGCCGCTGACATCCTCAGACGGATAACCCAGAAAGAGTCCTATTTCGTGCGGGAAATCCTCTTCGTGCCTGACACGTCTTATGAGCTCCGCCACACATCTTTCGGTACAGCCCACGGGATAAGCCCTCTCCGACAGCAGCTCGGCAGCGGTTTTGTCGGCAAGGTCTTTTTCGAGCCTGTCGGGTCTGTAAAGATATATCAGCGCCCTTGTTTTTGTGATTTTAACCGGCATAATGCGAAGCCCGCGAGGCACAAGCCGCCGATTCAGCTCGCGAACCGAGTGAAGCAATTCTTTTTTATCGTCAACCTTGCAGGAAAACAGATTTCCGGTTTTAAGACCGGCAAGGCATGGCGAACAGCAGTTAATAACCGTTTCTTCGGACAAAATCGGTCACTCCTCTCTTATGTCAAAATCCGTAACACAGTCCACGTGGTTAGCATTTGCTAACTACAAGAGCTTTTTAAAATCCGCTCTATGCGGCGGATTTATTGCGGCACTGTCAAGGGAATTTAAGTTCCGCATATGGCAGCGATTTAATAATTCTACGCTTCAAGTCAGTTAGCATATGCTAACCGTTTGGTGTAAAAACTTCCTGCTCGACTTTACGAGCAGGTCGTTTACATATGAATTATATCAGATTGCCGAACGGTATGTCAAGTACATTTTATCAGCCTTGTATTTCTGCCGCAATTTCCTTCGCCAAGGCTGCAAGGGCTGCTGCATTGCTGCCTTTAACCGCAGATTTCACCGTAGTCGTATTTTCGCAGATTTTACAGCTTTTAAGCGTTTCTACGGCCTCGCGCATTTTTTTGCCGGCGGTGGGTGCCCATGTTCCGTTATCAACTATCGCAAACGTCTTATTTGAAACATTAAGGCGTTTCATATCCGAAATATAATCGTCCATCTTGGGATAAATCTCAAGATTGTATGTAGCCGACATCAACACTATGTGACTGCAGCGGAAGGTCTCTGAAATGAGATAAGACACGTCGGTCGAAGAGACGTCATACATGGCAGTATCCTTAACACCGAGCTTTGACAATTCATTCGCAAGATAATATGCGGCATTTTCGGTATTGCCGTAAATCGACGCATAAGCTATCATAACCGAATTGCCCTCAGCCTCATATTTACTCCAAAGGTCATATTTATTTATGATATAAACAAGATTTGAGCGCCAAACCGGTCCGTGCAAAGGGCATATCATCTGAATATCGAGCGTCAAAGCTTTTTTGAGAAGCGACTGCACCTGCATACCGTATTTGCCGCAAATATTTGTATAGTATCTGCGATAATCCGGAAGCCAATCACGGTCAATATCGTATTCGTCGTTGAATATGTTGCCGTTCAGCGCGCCGAATGTACCGAATGCGTCCGCGCTGAAAAGAACTTTTTCAAAGCTGTCATATGTCACCATAACCTCAGGCCAATGAACCATAGGCGCCGTATAAAACGACAGCTCATGTTTACCGAGGGACACGGTATCGCCCTCTTTTACGACTATTTTCTCATTTTTAAGCTCATCACCGAAAAACTGCGCCATCATATCGACAGCCTTTTTGGTTGCGACTAAAGCCGCGTCGGGATAGAGGTCGCAAATCAGCCTTAAGCTGCCTGCATGATCCGGTTCCATATGATTCACAACAATATAATCAAGCGTTTTACCATTAAGCGCAGCCTTCACGTTCTCAACGAAAACACGACTCGAATCATAATCCACGGCATCTATAAGTGCCGTTTTTTCATCATTTATAATGTAAGAATTGTATGAAACACCGCGCGGTATGGGGAAAATATTTTCAAACAGCGAAAGACGTCTGTCGCTCACACCGACATATGTGATGTCATTTGTAATCTGTCTTGTAACCTGCATAGTTTGATCTCCTGTGTATAAAATATAGCTTTAGCATAGCTCTTCGTTTAGCAGTATAACATAAAACGAGTCCAAAATAAATATGTGAAAACATAAATTTAGAGTTTTATATTGACTTTTTGCATTTTGTTTGCTAAAATACTGAATGTTGTTTGCGGGTGTAGTTCAATGGTTAGAATTCCAGCCTTCCAAGCTGGCTGTGTGGGTTCGATTCCCATCACCCGCTCCATATGAAGACAACTTACGGACTAATTAAAGTTCGTAAGTTTTTATTTTATAAAAATATAATGTTCTCTTTCTAGGAAGGAGGACATTTTTTATGCTTGAATTTAAAATTACCCAAGAACCTAAACCTAATCCTAAACTTTTAGAACTAATTAAAGACTTTACTTATAAAACTAAAAAAGGAAAAATTAAAATTACAGGAAAAAAGATTAGTAGATTTATATTTAAGTTCTAATTTAGATGTCGAAACAATTAATCATAAAAATGATGTTATCAAAAAGGAAATTGATAAGCTAAATCAAAAGAAAATAAGACTTGATCCCGATAATAATTCTAAAGAATATACAATAGAACTTGTTAAAAAATTAGATTGTACTGAGAAAAATAACACTTTATTTTTTACTAATATTAAAAATATTGGATTTGCTTTTCTTTATGATTTGTTATCAAGAGAAGCTAAAAGAGATATGATTCATAGACTTATATCTATGATAGAAATTAAACGTGATAAAAACTACAATATTGATATTAAAGATATAAAATTCACAGATGAATTTATAACTAAAAGCAGTAAAGAATACTTAAAATATCTTAATAATATTATGAATGACAATAATATTGGAATTAAATTTCATAAAGAAATTGATGAAATTGAGTTAAAAAATATGGAATCGAATTATGATATTTTATCAATTATGAAGATGAAAAACAAAGAATATTCTAATAAATTTTTAGAAGAATTTATTACTAAATCACAAGAACATTTATATATAGATGGCATTGTCAGTTGTCCATATACTGAGAAAAATGTTATTAAAGATATTTTAATATTAGTGCCAAAAAATGAATTGATTAACACTATTTAAAGAAGAAAGGAATGATAAAAATGAAAGTTACTTATACAAGAAAAGGAGATTATTTATTACCAGATTTATATTTAGAAAAAGACGAAAGTTATGGAAGACTTGGAAGATATGGAATATTAAGATTACACTTTATTGCACAAAATAAGCAAGCACTTTATGAGACATTATTGATGACAAATAAATTAACTCATCATCTTCTTTTAGTCAGTGATTCTTGTGAGAATTATTATAAAGAACTAATGGAAAATTATATTAAGAATGATGAAAGACTATCTGAAAAAAACAAAGAATTAAATCCATTGGAATGGACAAAATTAATGAATAACTATAAAAACACAGCAGAAGAAAATGTCTTAAATGAATATGTTTTTATATAAATAATCTTTAAAAAAGAGGAAAAAATTATCAAAATAATTTAATCCTCTTTTTAT
>ERZ773131.1609-NODE-1609-length-15963-cov-4.025019_pt1 | contig 15963 bp, 10 predicted proteins | sample MGYA00511082_ERZ773131 | MGnify/ENA primary metagenome ERZ773131 (study PRJEB29015, sample SAMEA2737813) | human gut metagenome | biome: human gut; feature: human-associated habitat; material: faeces | place: China | collected 2012 ... | reverse complement strand
GGCTTTTCAAGATGTACTATATTCATGACATCCTCTGTCGTCAGGGGCTCGAAATAGAGCTTGTCGGCAGTGGTATAGTCGGTCGAAACGGTCTCGGGGTTATTGTTTATAACTATCGCCTCATAGCCGAGCTGCTGAATGGCATGGACGGCGTGGACGGTCGAATAGTCGAACTCAACGCCCTGTCCTATACGGATAGGACCTGAACCTAAGACTATTATCTTCTTTTTGTCCGACACAACGGACTCGTTCTCGCTCGCGTAGGTCGAGTAGAAATAGGGCACATAGCTGTCGAACTCACTCGCGCAGGTATCAATCATCTTGTATGTCGGGAAGATATCCTCTTTGCATCTGCGCTCATATATGCTGTCCTCGCTCTCTTTCCAGAGCTCGGCGATATACGAATCGGAGAAGCCGAGGCGCTTTGCCTCGCGCAGAAGAATGTCGGAGCCGGGATTCGCCTCCATCTCCTTCTCGAAATCGACTATCTTCTTTATCTTGTCGAGGAAGAACATATCTATATGCGTTATATCGCAGATAAGCGACGGGTCAACGCCCATCCACATCAGCTGGGATATTGCATAAAGACGGTCGTCCGTGCCCTCTTTGATATATTCGAGCAGCTCGTCAACGCTCATATGCGCCGAGTCGAACTTCTCCATATGCAGGTGGTTCTTGCTCTCCTCGAGCGAGCGTATCGCCTTGAGCAGGCTCTCTTCAAAAGTGCGTCCGACGCTCATGACCTCGCCGGTCGCCTTCATCTGGGTCGAAAGCGTGTTGTGCGCGGCGGGGAACTTGTCGAACGGGAAGCGCGGCATCTTGGTCACGACATAGTCGAGCGAGGGCTCAAAGCAGGCAGGGGTGTTTGCAAGCTGTATTTCATGCAGATCCATGCCGACCGCTATCTTCGCCGAGACGCGCGCTATCGGATATCCGCTCGCCTTTGAAGCGAGGGCGGACGAGCGCGAAACTCTGGGGTTGACCTCAATGACATAGTAGCGGAACGAATGGGGGTCGAGCGCAAACTGAACGTTGCATCCGCCCTTTACTCCCAGGGCACGGATAATTTTGAGCGCGGAATCCCTGAGCATCTGATATTCTTTATTCGTCAGTGTCTGGCTGGGCGCGACGACTATCGAGTCGCCGGTATGAATGCCGACGGGGTCGAGGTTTTCCATATTACAAACGGTGATAGCGGTGTCGTTCGCGTCGCGTATCACTTCGTATTCTATCTCTTTGTAGCCCTTTATGCTCTTTTCGACGAGCACCTGATGCACGGGCGAGAGCGCAAGCGCGTTCTTCATCATGTCGCGCATCTCGTCGGGGTCATAGGCGAAGCCGCCGCCCGTTCCGCCGAGCGTGAACGCGGGGCGCAGGATAACGGGATAGCCTATCTTCTCCGCAGCCTCAAGACCCTCTTCGATGCTGTAGGTTATCTGCGAGGGGACTATCGGCTCTCCGATGCTCTCGCACAGCTCTTTGAACAGCTCTCTGTCCTCGGCGCGCTCAATGCTCTCGGCGTCCGTGCCGAGCAGCTCTATCTCGCACTCCTTGAGAACGCCTTTCTTCGCGAGCTGCATCGCAAGGTTGAGTCCGGTCTGACCGCCGATGCCGGGGACTATCGCGTCCGGGCGCTCATAGCGGCAGATACGCGCGAGGTATTCGAGCGTCAGCGGCTCCATATAGACTTTATCGGCTATGGTAGTATCGGTCATTATCGTTGCGGGGTTCGAGTTCGCGAGGACGACCTCGTAGCCCTCCTCACGCAGGGCGAGGCACGCCTGAGTTCCCGCATAGTCGAACTCGGCAGCCTGACCGATGACTATAGGACCCGAGCCGATAACGAGCACCTTTTTTATATCAGTTCTCTTAGGCACGCTCCTTCGCCTCCTTCATATAGTCGATAAACTGACCGAACAGATAGCTGCTGTCCTGCGGACCGGGCGCGCTCTCGGGGTGATACTGCACGCTGAACACAAGGTCTTTCTTGCATCTTACTCCCTCGACGGTGTTGTCGAGAAGATTTATGTGCGTCACTTCGAGGTCGGTGCCCTCGACCGTTTTCGGGTCAACGGCATAGCTGTGATTCTGCGAGGTTATCTCTATCTTGTTGGTGTCGAGGTTCATGACCGGGTGGTTTCCGCCGCGGTGGCCGAACTTGAGCTTATATGTCTTTGCGCCGTAGGCGAGGGATATCATCTGATGTCCGAGGCAGATGCCGAAAATCGGATATTTGCCGCGAAGCGCCCTGACCGTGTTTATAACAGGGGTCACATCCTCGGGGTCGCCGGGGCCGTTTGAAAGAAACACTCCGTCGGGCTTCATGAACTCAATTTCATCCGCCGGCGTGTCATAGGGCACGACAACGACGTTGCAGCCGAACTTGTTGAGGCTGCGCACAATATTGAGCTTCATGCCGCAGTCTATCGCAACGACATTGAACTGCGGGTTCGAGGTGCGCGAATACCAGCGCTTTTTGCAGCTGACGCGGCTGACCGCATCGTGGGCGACGGGGGTGTTTTTGATTATCTCCACCGCGACCTCAGCCGGGATATCGGGCGAGGTTATGAGCACGCGGCGTGAGCCCAAGTCGCGTATGCTGCGGGTGAGCTTTCTCGTGTCAACGCCGGAGATGCCGGGTATGCCGTTCTCTTCGAGCAGCTCCGAGAGCGTCTTTGTGTATCTGAAGTTCGAGGGCATATCGTTGTAGTCATACACGATAAGGCCGCCGATGCTCGGGTTTTTGCACTCGAAATCGTCGTCGGTTATGCCGTAGTTGCCTATGAGCGGATATGTCATAACGACCATCTGATCGGTATACGACGGGTCGGAGACTATTTCCTGATAGCCGACCATCGAGGTGTTGAAAACTATTTCGCACACCCTGTCGGCATAGCTGCCGAAGCCGTATCCGTAGTACTCGCTGCCGTCCTCAAGGACGATCTTGCGGTCTATGAGTCTCATTTAAAAATACACTCCTTGAATTTATCAGATAGAGCTTTTAAGTCTCGCGAGAACATCTCTGTAGCCGCCGAGAACATCGCCGAGGTCGCGGCGGAATCTGTCCTTATCGAGCTTTTTGTTTGTCTCCATATCCCAGAGGCGGCAGGAATCGGGGGATATCTCATCGCACAGGACAAGTCCCTCGTCGGTGCGTCCGAACTCGAGCTTGAAATCGACAAGGCGCACGCCGCCCTTTGCGAACAGCTCGGTCATCAGCTCGTTTATGCGCTTGGACATGGCTCTGAGTTCGTCGAGCTCCTCCTGCGTGGCGAGACCGATGGCGGTTATCTGGCTGTCGTTTATCATCGGGTCGCCGAGCTCGTCGCTCTTGTAGCTGAACTCAACGACCGTGTTCTTCAGGGGCGAACCCTCCGGCACGCCGTATTTCTTTGAAAAGCTTCCTGCTGCGATATTTCTGACTATGACCTCGACCATAACGATCTCAGCCTTCTTCGCGAGGACAGTGGTTTCGTCGATGACCTTGAGAAGATGGGTCTTGACTCCGTTCTTCATGAGGTAATCAAAGATGATGTTGGAGATCGCCGCATTGAGTTTTCCTTTTCCGGGCAGATCCTCTTTCTTGACGCCGTTGCCGGCAGTGGCGGTGTCCTTGTACTTGATGATGCAGGTACCGGGCTCCTCCGAACTGTAAACGACCTTGCTCTTGCCTTCATACAACTTTTCCATACCGCAGTTTCCTTTCGCTTTTCGTATTTTTATTTATTTGTTCCGCTCGGAGAGTTTCCCCTCAAAGCGGTCTTTGGTGATAACATCCGGGATAGGGGTCGGATAGACTCCGTTGAAGCACGCGCTGCAGAAGTTCTCGCGGCCTATCAGATTTTTAAGCTCCGACTCCGGCAGATATCCGAGGGAATCCGCGCCGATTATGTCGGCAATCTCCTCCACCGAGTGGTGGCAGGCGATAAGATTCTCGCGCGAGTCAACGTCAGTGCCGTAGTAGCACGGATGCATGAACGGCGGCGAGGAGATGCGCATATGCACCTCTTTTGCCCCCGCTTCGCGCAGGAGATTGACTATCTGGCGGCTCGTCGTGCCGCGCACTATCGAGTCGTCGATGAGCACTATTCTCTTATCCTTTACGGATTCGCTTATCGCGCTGAGCTTTATTCTCACCTGATCGATTCTTTTGTCCTGACCGGGCGAGATGAAAGTTCTGCCGATATATTTGTTTTTTATGAAGCCCATTCCGTAGGGTATTCCCGAGGCCTCGGCATAGCCCAAAGCGGCGTCGATTCCCGAATCCGGGACGCCCATGACGACATCGGCTTCGACCGGATGGGTCTTTGAAAGTATCGCGCCGGCATTTCTGCGCGCCGCGTGAACCGACACGCCATCAATGACGGAATCGGGTCTTGCAAAATAGATATACTCAAAAATGCATGAGCGCCTCGGCTTTTCGCCGCAGTGATCCCTGTTCGAGCGCACGCCGTTTTCGTCAAAGACGAGTATCTCGCCGGGGAGTATATCGCGCTCGAATTTTGCGCCGACAGCAGAGAGCGCACAGCTCTCGGACGCGACGACATATGTGCCGTCGAGCGTCTTACCGTAGCACAGCGGGCGGAACCCGTAGGGGTCGCGCGCCGCGAGCAGCTTTGCGGCAGACATGAGCACGAGGGAATACGCACCCTCGAGCCTGTTCATCGCACTGCTCAGCGCATTTTCTATTGAAGGACTGTTGAGGCGCGCCTGCGTGACGATATAGGCGATTATCTCGGTGTCGCTCGTCGTGTGGAAGATAGCGCCGCCGAGCTCAAGCTCGCTGCGCAGTTCATAGGCGTTGCTGAGGTTTCCGTTGTGGGCAAGAGCCATCTTGCCCTTCTGATGGTTGACCTCGATGGGCTGGCAGTTCGCTCTGCTGTTGCCGCCGGTCGTGCCGTAGCGCGCATGGGCGACAGCCATCCTGCCCTGCGGGAACTTCATCAGGTCGTCGCGCGAGAAGACTTCGTTGACAAGTCCGATATCCTTGCGCGAAGCGAACACTCCGTCGTCGTTAACGACTATGCCGCAGCTCTCCTGCCCTCTGTGCTGCAGGGCATAGAGACCGTAGTAAGCGAGATCCGCCACGGGGCCGGGCTTGGGTGAATAGACTCCGAAAACGCCGCACTCTTCATGCAAGTTTGCCATAGGTATTTATTCTCCGATCTCAGATTTTTCAAGCGCTGCGGCTATAAAGCCTTTGAACAGCGGGTGAGCCTTGTTGGGGCGGGATTTAAACTCGGGGTGATACTGCACTCCGACATAGAACGGGCGGTCGGAAAGCTCGACCGTTTCAACGAGTCTGCCGTCGGGCGAAAGACCCGAGAGGGTGAGTCCGTTCTGAGTAAGTATATCGCGATAATCGTTATTGAACTCGTAGCGGTGGCGGTGGCGCTCGGAAATTTCGGACTTTCCGTAGCAGCGCTCCATTGTTGTGCCGGGCTTGATAACGCAGGGATATGCGCCAAGGCGCAGTGTGCCGCCCTTGTCTATATTATCGCTCTGACCGGGCATAAAGTCAATGACCTTGTTCTTGCAGAGCTCATCGAACTCGCCCGAGTGGGCGTCTTTTATACCCGCGACATCGCGCGCGTATTCGATAACCGCAATCTGCATTCCGAGGCAGATTCCGAAATAGGGAACATTGTTCTCTCTGGCATATTTCGCCGCGAGGATCATTCCCTCGATTCCTCTGCCGCCGAAGCCGCCGGGGACGATTATTCCGTCGAGGTGCGAGAGCTCCTGCTCGTAGTTCGCCTCGGTCAGATTCTCGGAATCGATCCAGTCGATGCGGATATGGGTGTTGAGAGTGTAGCCCGCGTGGCGAAGCGCCTCGGCAACGGACAGATACGCGTCATGGAGCTGGACATATTTGCCGACAAGACCTATCTTGACTTCCTTTTCGCGGTTCTTGATGCGGTGGACAAGCTCCGTCCACTCGTCGAGATCCGGCTCGGGAGCGTCTATATTCAGCTCGCGGCAGACGACGGACGAGAAGTTCGACTTCTCGAGCATCAGCGGAGCTTCGTAGAGATAAGGCAGGGTAATGTTCTCGATAACGCAGTCGGGCTTGACGTTGCAGAAGAGCGATATCTTCTTGAAGATAGCCTCCTCAAGCGGCTCGTCACAGCGCAGGACGATTATGTTCGGGTTGATACCCATGCCCTGCAGCTCCTTGACCGAGTGCTGGGTGGGCTTGGACTTATGCTCGTCCGATCCACGCAAAAACGGCACCAGAGTGACATGGATGAAGAGGCTGTTCTCACGCCCCACCTCAAGAGATATCTGTCTTACAGCTTCGAGGAAAGGCTGGGATTCAATGTCACCTATAGTGCCGCCGATCTCAGTGATGACCACGTCAGCATCGGTTTTCTTGCCGACACGGTATACGAAATCCTTTATTTCATTTGTTATATGGGGTATGACCTGAACGGTCGAACCGAGATACTCGCCGCGGCGCTCTTTGTTGAGCACGTTCCAGTATACTTTACCGGTGGTGAGATTCGAGTATTTGTTAAGATCCTCGTCGATGAAGCGCTCGTAGTGGCCGAGGTCGAGATCGGTCTCCGCGCCGTCTTCCGTGACGTAAACTTCGCCGTGCTGATAGGGGCTCATGGTGCCCGGGTCAACGTTGATATAAGGATCGAGCTTCTGCGCCGCTACCTTGAGTCCGCGCGCTTTGAGTATTCGTCCGAGTGACGCCGCAGTTATCCCCTTTCCGAGGCCGGATACGACGCCTCCGGTCACAAAGATGTACTTTGTCATTAATATCCCTCCGTATTTTATCTTTTTCTTTTTTTATATACTTCTCCGGTTAAGGTTTCACGCGTACTTTCATTATATCATATTATAACACACCTTTCCTGCCGACTTCTACGGTATTCTGTACTAAAAGCGAGTGCTTTGGAACCGAAAAATATGACAACGCGGTCAACTGCCCGCAAAACCCGATGAGATGCATAACGCTCGATTCCGAAAAAGCAAAAAGCAAAGGCGTCCGCCGGTGGGGGGGCACTGTCCCCGGGGGAATGAACGCCTTTGCTCATTTGAGGCGTATTTTATCATATTAAAAGACCCGTGTCAATCGCGTATTTTATATGTATCGCACTTTATTTTCCGAAACGGCTGAGAGAAAAGAGCGCCGTCGAAAAAATTTTTCCGGCGCGAGTTCAACTCCGCCGCATTTTCTCAGAAAAGCGGTTACATCTTGCTCATAAAATTGCTTTTCAAAAAGCCCCGATTGCGGCTATTTGCACAAAAATAAAGAATTGTCCGAAAACGCCTTGACAAACGATTTTGCTGCGCGTATAATTCAGCGCATAAAGGCAATGGCGTCTTTGAACCGAACGGGTTCATTGACGCCATTTTTTATTTTTCGCCTTAAAATATGAAAAAGGAGCGCTAACTTATGAGCACAGTATCTGATTATTTCGGAAGTCTCGTTTTTGACGACAGAGTGATGAAAGCAATGCTTTCCGCCGATGTTTACCAGTCTCTCAAGAAGACTATTGACGAAGGAGCAAGTCTCAATAATGACGTCGCCAACGCAGTTGCCGCCGCTATGAAGGACTGGGCCGTTGAGCATGGCGCGACCCATTTCACCCACTGGTTCCAGCCCCTGACCGGCATCACCGCCGAGAAGCATGACAGCTTCATAACCCCCGCATCCGACGGACGCGTTATCATGGAGTTCTCGGGCAAGGAACTGATAAAAGGCGAGCCGGACGCATCGTCCTTCCCGTCGGGCGGACTCAGAGCAACCTTTGAAGCCCGCGGCTACACCGCGTGGGATCCCACTTCCTACGCATTTATAAAAGACAAGACCCTCTGCATCCCCACGGCGTTCTGCTCTTACGGCGGCGAGGCACTCGACAAGAAAACGCCTCTGCTCCGTTCCATGCAGGCTCTCAACAAGCAGGCTCTTCGTATTCTCAGACTCTTCGGCAACACCGATGTAAAGTGCGTGCGCACCTCCGTCGGCCCCGAGCAGGAATACTTCCTTGTTGACAAGGCTCTCTATGAGCAGCGCAAAGATCTCGTCTTCTGCGGACGCACTCTTTTCGGCGCAAAGGCGCCCAAGGGTCAGGAGATGGACGACCACTATTTCGGAGTTATCAAGCCGAGAGTCGCCGCTTACATGGCAGACCTCAACGAAGAGCTCTGGAAGCTCGGCGTTCTTGCAAAGACCGAGCACAACGAAGTCGCACCGTCTCAGCATGAGCTCGCACCCATATACACCACAACGAACATCGCCACCGACCACAACCAGCTGACTATGGAGATTATGCAGAAAGTCGCCGCGAAGCACGGACTTGTCTGCCTGCTCCACGAGAAGCCGTTCGCCGGAGTCAACGGTTCGGGCAAGCACAACAACTGGTCCATGGCTACGGATACCGGAGTCAACCTCCTCACTCCCGGCGAGACCCCCTATGAGAACGCACAGTTCCTGCTGTTCCTCTGCGCGGTCATCAAAGCCGTTGACGACTATCAGGATCTGCTCCGCGTCTCCGTCGCGACCGCAGGCAACGACCACAGACTCGGCGCGAACGAAGCTCCGCCCGCAGTTGTCTCTATGTTCCTCGGCGACGAGCTGACCGCAGTTCTCGACGCTATAGAGAACGACGCGCCCTACAGCGGCAGCGAAAAGACAACGATGAAGCTCGGCGTTCATGTTCTGCCGAAGTTCACCCGCGACACCACCGACCGCAACCGCACATCGCCCTTTGCGTTCACCGGCAACAAGTTTGAGTTCCGTATGCTCGGCTCGTCGAACAGCATCGCCTGCGCGAACATCATGCTCAACGCCGCCGTTGCGGAGTCGCTCAAGATATATGCGGACCGCCTCGAAAATGTTGATGACTTCGAGACCGCTCTGCACGACATGATAAAGAAAACCATAAAAGACCACAAGAGAATCATCTTCAACGGCAACGGCTATGACGACGCGTGGATAAAGGAAGCTACCGAGAAGCGCGGACTGCTGAATCTCCGCACCACTCCGGACGCTATGCCCGCGATGATTGCCGACAAGAACGTGAAGATGCTCACCGCTCACAAGATATTCTCACCCGCAGAGCTTCACAGCCGCTATGAGATACTTCTTGAAAACTACTCAAAGACCGTCAATATCGAAGCTCTGACCATGGTCGACATGGCGAGAAAAGAGATTCTCCCCGCAGTCGAGGGCTACACAAAGTCGCTCGCAGAGACCCTCGCCGCGAAGAAAGCGGCAGTCGCAGGTCTCCCCTGCAAATACGAAACCGCGACCATCGCGAAGCTCTCCGAGCTGTCCGATGAAATCGCCGACGCGACCGCAGACCTTGACAGCGAGATAGCGAAATTCCAGGCCATCGAGGATGTCACCGAAGCGGCGAATGATATCAGAGACGTTATCCTCGGCAAGATGGACGCCCTGCGCGCCGTCTGCGACGAGGCAGAGACGATAACCGCCAAGGAGTTCTGGCCGTTCCCGACCTACAGCGACCTGCTCTTCAGCGTAAAATAAAAATCCACAACCCTTTTTACAATAACAAAAGCGCCCGAGTCGGGAGAAGTAACGCGGAATACCGCTCAAAGCGAGCATGGGACGGTGAGAGCCATGCAGTAAGCTCCGCGCGAATAACACCCGACGAGCTGCAAGCCGAAAGGACTACCGAGTAGGTGCGCCGGACACGCCGACCGTTACAGCGACGAGGCTTTCTTCGAAGCCGAAAAGAGAACAAAGATAGGTGGCACAGCGAGTTGGCACTTGCCCTATCGAATGCTGAAACTAACCGAAAGGAAAGATTACTATGTGTTCGATAATGGGTTACTGCGACTGCTGTGCCGCTTTTTCCGATTTTGAGAAAGGATTCAAAAAGACCGTTTCAAGAGGACCGGACGACAGCCGGATAATAGACACCGGCAAAGGTCTGCTCGGCTTCCACCGCCTTGCTATAATGGGGCTGACCCCCGACGGGATGCAGCCGTTTGAATTGGACGGCAGCTATGTCGTCTGCAACGGCGAGATATACGGCTACGAGAAGATAAAAGAGGAGCTTGCGAAAAAATACACATTTAAAAGCGGCTCCGACTGCGAGATACTTCTCCCGCTCTACCGCGAATACGGCACGGATATGTTCAAAATGCTCGACGCCGAGTTTGCGCTGATTATCTATGACGGCGAAGAGAAAAAGTACATCGCCGCAAGAGACCCGATAGGCATCCGCCCGCTCTACTACGGCTACGATAAAAAAGGTGTTATCATGTTCGCGAGCGAGGCGAAGAACCTCGTCGGAATGTGCGGGCATGTTATGCCCTTCCCGCCCGGGCACTACTATAAAGACGGCGAGTTTGTCCAGTACTGCGACATAGCGGCGGTTGACGAAGTCTGCCATGACGACCTTGAGACAGTTTGCAAAAACATCCGCGAAAAGCTCATCGCCGGCGTTGACAAGAGACTCGTTGCGGACGCAAAGGTCGGCTTCCTGCTCTCCGGCGGACTCGACTCCTCCCTCGTCTGCGCCATAGCGGCAAGACAGAGCAAAAAGCCGATACGCACCTTTGCAATAGGCATGAGCGAGGACGCTATCGACCTCAAATACGCAAAGGAAGTCGCCGACTACATCGGCAGCGACCACACCGAGGTCATCATGACAAAAGAGCAGGTCATAGACTCGCTCGAGGGTGTCATCCGTATGCTCGGCACATTTGATATCACAACTATCCGCGCGAGCATGGGTATGTACCTGCTGTGCAAATGGATACACGAGAACACAGATATCAGAGTTCTTCTGACGGGCGAAATCTCCGACGAGCTGTTCGGCTACAAATACACCGACTTTGCGCCGAGCGCGGAGGAGTTCCAGAAGGAGTCGCAGAAGAGAATAAGAGAGTTGCATATGTACGATGTTCTGCGCGCCGATCGCTGCATCTCCGTAAACTCGCTTGAAGCGCGCGTGCCGTTCGGCGATCTCGACTTTGTAAAATATGTCATGTCCGTCGACCCCGCGAAGAAAATGAACACCTACGGCAAGGGCAAATATCTGCTCCGCCACGCGTTCGAGGGCGATTATCTGCCCCACGATATACTTTTCCGCGAAAAGGCGGCGTTCTCCGACGCGGTCGGTCACTCGATGGTCGACTACCTCAAGGAATACGCCGAGGGGCTCTACACCGAAGAGGAATTCAAGGAGAAGTGCGAAAAATACACCCACGCAAAGCCGTTCACGAAAGAATCCCTGCTCTACCGCGAGATATTTGAAAAGTACTATCCCGGCCAGTCCGAGATGATAGTCGATTTCTGGATGCCCAACAAGTCATGGGAGGGCTGCGATGTCAACGACCCGTCCGCCCGCGTGCTCTCAAACTACGGCGAAAGCGGAAAATAAAAAATGTCCCCCGCGCGGAAATTTGCCGTGCGGGGGATTTTGCAAATTGACTGTAAATTGATTTGAATGAAGCGTTTGCATCGCAAAAACGAAACGGCAGTTTCGCTGCCGTGAAGCACTCGCTTACGCTCGTATGAAGTGACGCCGCCAAACTTCATATGGCGAAGCCATACTTCATTTTTCATGCACCGCAGGCGCGCTTCATTTGAAAAAAGCAGCCTGACGGCTTGGCAAAAGTGCCGTTTTTAGACTAACTTGCCAAATGATGACAGAGACGCAAAAAAGATTATCCTCTGACTTCTATTATAATTGGAATATCCGCATCAATACCTGCTCAATTACAGCAAAGCATTTATATTGTAATAATGAAGCGTTTGCCCCGCAAACATGAAACGGCAGCTTCGCTGCCATGAAGCACTCGCTGACGCTCGTATGAAGTGAAGCGCATGACAGACTTTCGGCGTGACGCCGCCAAACTTCATATGGTGAAGCCATACTTCATTTTTCATGCACCGCAGGTGCGCTTCATTGAAAAAAGCAGCCTAACGGCTGCTTTTTTCATGGCACCCCCTGGGGGAATCGAACCCTCAACTGCCCCTTAGGAGGGGGCTGTTATATCCATTTAACTAAGGAGGCGTATATGCTTTTTGACGCTCAATATTTTATCAGATAAGCTCTTCAAAGTCAAGAAGAATCGGTTCGGGCAAAACAATATAAAAACTTTTGGGATAATTGCCTGTTTTACATGGTATCATACATACAAATACACTTGAAATATTTACATTTATGTTATAAAATAATCAGTGGTGCAAGCGTAAAAAGCTGGCAAATTCAACTTTTGAAAGGACGATCAAAATGAGCGCACTTAACAAAAAGTCAGTTAAGGATATCGACGTTTCCGGCAAGAGAGTGCTGGTACGCTGCGATTTCAATGTCCCGCTCCAGGACGGCAAAATCACCTCGGACAAGAGAATTGTTGCCTCCCTCCCCACTATCAAATATCTTATCGATCATCACGCAAAGGTTATTCTTTGCTCCCATCTGGGCAGACCCAAGGGTGAGTTCAAGCCCGAGTTCTCCCTTGCTCCCGTAGCCGCAAGACTTTCCGAGCTTCTCGGTCAGGATGTCAAGATGGCTAAAGACGTTATCGGCGACAGCGCAAAAGAGCTTGCCGCTAATCTCAAGGACGGCGAAGTCATGCTCCTTGAGAACGTGCGTTTCCACGCAGAAGAGACCAAGAACGATCCCGCATTCTCGAAGGCTCTTGCCTCCCTTGCGGATATCTATGTAAACGACGCTTTCGGTTCGGCTCACAGAGCTCACTCCTCCACGACCGGCGTTGCCGACTATCTGCCGGCAGTCTGCGGCTTCCTCATCCAGAAGGAGATCGAGTTCATGGGCGGCGCTCTTGAGAATCCGAAGAGACCCCTCGTCGCTATCCTCGGCGGCGCAAAGGTCTCCGACAAGATTGGCGTCATCAACAACCTCCTCGATAAGGTCGATACCCTTATCGTCGGCGGCGGCATGGCTTATACTTTCTTTGTCGCCAAGGGCTACCATGTCGGCACCTCCCTGTTCGAGGCCGATAAAGTCGAGCTTGCAAAGGAAATGATGCAGAAGGCTGTTGACAAGGGAGTCAAGTTCCTGCTCCCCATCGACAACGTTATCAGCAACGAGTTTGCCGAGAACGCTGAGTACAAGACCATCAACTCCGACGAGTTCCCGGACGGCTGGATGGGCATGGACATCGGTCCCAAGACCCGCGAGCTGTTCGCAAACGCCATAAAGGGCAGCGGAACCGTTATTTGGAACGGACCGATGGGCGTTGCCGAGTGGGATCACTTCGCAGGCGGCACCATTGCCGTTGCAACCGCTGTTGCTGACAGCGGCGCTATCTCCATCATCGGCGGCGGCGACTCCGCAGCTGCTGTTCAGAAGCTCGGCTTCGCCGACAAGATGAGCCACATCTCCACCGGCGGCGGCGCATCTCTCGAGTTCCTCGAGGGCAAGGAGCTGCCCGGCATCGCTGCGCTCAACGACAAATAATTATCTGCAAATTTTAAGCCCGCGGGCGGCAAACCCGCGGGATTTTTCAGGAAGAAAGGAAGTTTCAGAATGAATAAGCAGCTCAGAAAACCCGTTATCGCGGGCAACTGGAAAATGAACAACACTCCCGCAGAGGCTACCGCTCTCATCGAGGCTCTCAAGCCCCTTGTAAAGGACGCCGACTGCGAGGTCGTCTGCTGTGTCCCCTATATCGATCTCTATGCGGCTCTTGAGGCTGCAAAGGGCAGCAACATACAGATAGGCGCCGAGAACTGCCACTGGGCAGAGAAAGGTGCATTCACCGGCGAAGTCAGCGCGAAGATGCTCAAGGCAGCAGGCGTGCCCTATGTTATCATAGGCCACAGCGAGCGCAGACAGTATTTCGGCGAGACCGACGTCACCGTTCGCAACCGCGTCAGAGCCGCTCTCAACGAGGGTCTGAAAGTCATCCTCTGCGTCGGCGAAGTCCTCTCCGAGCGTAAGGACGGCATCACCTCTCAGATAGTCAGCGCGCAGACCGAGATAGCTCTCGGCGGCGTATCCGCTGACGAGCTCAAGAACATCATCATCGCCTACGAGCCCGTCTGGGCTATCGGCACGGGCGAGACCGCAACTCCCGAGCAGGCAAACGAGGTCTGCGCCGTTATCCGCTCTCTTATCGAGAGACTTTACGGCAAGGACGCCGCGGACGCCATCGTTGTCCAGTACGGCGGATCGATGAACGACAAGAACGCCGCAGAGCTGCTCGCTCAGCCCGATGTTGACGGCGGTCTCATCGGCGGAGCTTCGCTCGTCGCAGAGAAGTTCACCGCTATAGTCAACGCCGCAAGCGCAAAATAAACAAGATTTGCCGCCGGTCGGTCACATGCCGAACCGGCGGTAATTGAAAGGAAAGTTAAAATGAGTAAAAAGCCTGTGCTTCTTTGCATCATGGACGGCTTTGGCAAGAATCCCGACACCTACGGCAACGCTATCGCCGCGGCGAAGAAGCCGAATCTCGACAGAATATTCGCGGAAAATCCGATGACATATATCGGCGCATCGGGTCTCGATGTCGGTCTGCCCGACGGACAGATGGGCAACAGCGAGGTCGGTCACACCAATATCGGCGCGGGCCGCGTTGTGTATCAGGAGCTCGTGCGCATAACCAAGGCTATCGAGGACGGCTCGTTCTTCAAGAATCCCGCTCTCGTTGACGCCATGGAGAACTGCAAGAAGAACAACTCCGCGCTTCATCTCGCGGGTCTGCTCTCAAACGGCGGCGTCCACAGCCACAACACCCACCTCTATGCGCTGATTAAGATGGCGAAAGATTTCGGCATCGAAAAAGTTTTTGTCCACTGCCTCATGGACGGACGCGATGTCTCCACAACCTCCGGCAAGGGCTTCATCGAGGAGCTTGAGCAGAAGATGAAGGAGATAGGCGTCGGCAAGATAGCTACCGTCGAAGGACGCTACTACGCCATGGACAGAGAGCGCAAGTTCGACCGAGTCGAAAAGACCTATCGCGCCATGACGAGCCTTGATGCTCCGAAGTTTGACGACGCAGCCGCAATGATGGAGAAGTCATATGCCGACGGCGTGACCGACGAGTTCATCGTCCCCTGCGTCAGCAAGAATGCCGAGCCCGTCAAGGACGGCGACAGCATCGTGTTCTTCAATTTCCGTCCCGACAGAGCGCGTGAAATTACCAGAGCATTCGTCGATCCCGATTTCGACGGCTTCAAGCGTGAGAAAGAGCCTAAAGTCTTCTATGTCTGCATGACTCAGTATGAGGCGGAGATGCCCAACGTCGAAGTCGCATTCAAGCCCGAGAGAATAGACATGCCCCTGGGCGAGGTATTCAGCAAGGTGGGTCTTCGCCAGCTGAGAATCGCCGAGTTCACAAAATATGCCCATGTCACATTCTTCTTCAACGGCGGCGAAGAGACGGTCTACGAGGGCGAGGACAGAATCCTCATTGACTCCCCCGATGTCGCGACCTATGACCTCAAGCCCGAGATGAGCGCATACGAAGTCACCGACACGCTCGTTAAGAAGATAAACGAGGACATCTACGACGCGATAATCCTCAACTTCGCAAACTGCGACATGGTCGGTCACACCGGCGTGTTCGACGCGGCCGTTAAGGCTGTTGAGGCTGTTGACGCCTGCGTGGGCAGACTTGTTGACCTTGTAGCGTCCAAGGGCGGCGTAACGCTCATCACTGCGGATCACGGCAACGCAGACCGCATGATAGGCGACGACGGCAAACCCTTCACCCCGCACACGACGAACCCCGTTCCGTTCGTTGTTGTCGGCTATCCCTGCAAGCTCCGCGAGGGCGGCAAGCTCGGCGATATCGCGCCGACCATGCTCGAGATAATGCATCTCCCCCAGCCCGAGCAAATGACAGGCAAGAGCCTGATAGTAAAATAAGACAAAAGTATAAACCCCGGAGTTTTCGATAAGCTCCGGGGTTTCAGTCTGTCGAAAAAGTCCGTCATGCACGGTCTCAAGGCTCCACTGTGTAAGGGGAGCTGTCACGGCGAAGCCGTGACTGAGGGGT
>ERZ773131.1580-NODE-1580-length-16162-cov-4.841870_pt1 | contig 16162 bp, 6 predicted proteins | sample MGYA00511082_ERZ773131 | MGnify/ENA primary metagenome ERZ773131 (study PRJEB29015, sample SAMEA2737813) | human gut metagenome | biome: human gut; feature: human-associated habitat; material: faeces | place: China | collected 2012 ... | reverse complement strand
AATATTTCAAGGAAGCGGCCGGGCTGGTGAAACAGATAGCCCCGACGCGCCCCCGCATCTTCAGCCAGTGGGGACCGGATGCCGACCAGGGTGAGCTGGAAGTGACCAACCACCATTATCCCGGACCGGAAGGACCGGACAAGTACCGGAATTACAGCCGGCCGGTGGTTTTCGACGAGTTCTGTCATCTGAATGCCTATAACCGCCTGGAGCTGGCTGCCGATCCCGGCTTGCGCAATATGTGGGGCGTTTTGCTGGACCGGATGTGGAACGCGATGTATCACAGCCAGGGCGTGCTGGGTGGTGCCATCTGGGCAGGCATTGACGATACCTTCTTCTTGCCCGGCGAGCGTGCCGTGGGATATGGAACCTGGGGACCGATCGACGGATGGCGCCGGCCGAAACCCGAATATTGGGGTATGAAGAAGGCCTTCAGTCCGGTGAAGATCCGCTTGAAGGGAAACCAGGATGCCGACGGGAAGCTCTGCTTTGAGGTGGAGAACCGGCATCTCTTCTCGAACCTGAAAGAGACCCGCCTGGAATGGACCGTAGGAAATCAGCATGGCGTGGTGACGCCGGATGTCGCTCCGGGTGAGACGGGCGAGTTTACCGTGCAGCTGCCCGAAGAGGTCCGCTCGGCCGGAACGATCGACTGGAAGGTGATCGGGGTGCGGGGCTTTGAGATCGATGCCTATCATTTCCAGACCTTGCCCGAACCGTTGGCACAGCCGGCCCTGCTGAGTGCCGGACGTATCCAGACCGAAGAGACGGATGAGGCGTATGTGATCCGGACCATCAGCGGTGACTTCCGGATCGACAAGCGCAACGGCTTGCTGACCTCGTCGAAAAACAACGGGGCGGTGCTGGTAAAGGCGCCCGAGCTGATGATCTTGCCGCTGAATGCCGAAGGCGAAGGCATCCAGATGGTGGGGAAAGACCAGAAGTTCGAGCCTTATACACCGGTGTGCAGCCGCTGGGTAGCCCGGAAGATCGGAAAGACGGGTGCGGACGACGACTGGTGCATCCGGGTGGAAGGCACGTATGCCGAAGCCGAGGGCTATTTTGAATATCGTTTCCGGGCCACAGGCGAAGTGGAGGTGACATATCATTTCACCCTGCTTGAAGCCGTTTCGCCCCGCCAGGTAGGACTGGTCTTTTCATTGCCGAAGACATACGACCATATCGAGTGGCGCCGCCGGGGCTATTGGAGCGTTTATCCGGAGAATCACCTGGGCTCGTTGAGTGGCGAAGCGGTGGCTTATGATCCGTCGCTGCCGGTTTCGGGTCTGGCAGGACCGTCCAAGCAGCCGGCGAAAGCCTGGTCGTTCGATCAGACGGCGGCTGGTTCCAACCTCTTCCGGGCCACGAAGGAAAATATCTACGAGGCAACCTTGTCGGGCGCTGCTGCCAGCCGGGTGAAAGTCCTTTCCGACGGCACGCAGCATATCCGCGCCTGGAGAGCCGGCGAAGAGATCCGTTTCCTGGTGGCCGACTATAACAATGCCGGAAACGACACCTTCCTTACTTCCCATTCCCGCCTGGATTTCCGTCCGCTGAAACGGGGAGACCAGATCTCGGGTACAGTCACCCTGCGGATTCTGTAAGGAAACGAGTATACAAGTATCTGATTTTACGAGGCTGTGTCGAAATTGATTTAAACACAGAGACACCGAGATACAGAGTTTTTTTATTTCATTTATATTCAATAAATATTCTCTGTGACTTTGTGCCTCTGTGTTTCATTTCCTGCATTTAGATACATCTTCATGTTTTTTCAGGCAGCCGGCTTACTTGTTCTCTTTCGCGTATTTGGAAGGACTGACGCCGAACTGGCTGATGAAATTCGTACTGAAATACGATTGCGAGCGGAAGCCGACGGCCTCGGCGATCTCGTAAATCTTCATGTCGCTTTGCAACAGGAGCTCGGCAGCCCGTTTGAGGCGGGTGATGCGGATGAGATCGTTGGGTGTCATGGCGGAGATCTCCCGGATCTTGCGGTACAAGGTAGGCCGGCTGAGGTGCATGTGTTCGGCGATCTGGTTGACATCCAGATCCGGATCGCTGATATGCTCGAGGATGATGCGGTTCAGCTTCTCGAGGAACTGCTCGTCCGTCTTGGAATAGGCAATCGACTTCATGTTGGCCACCGGCGATTTGAAGTAGAACTGGCGGATATGCTCGCGATTGGTCAGCAGGTTGGAGATCTGGGCCAGGAGCAGGCTGGACGAGAACGGCTTGTCGATATAGGCATCGGCACCCGATTCCAGTCCTTCCATATGCGACTGGATGGTGGTCTTGGCCGTCAGCAGGATGACGGGAATATGGCTGAACTCCACGTCCGTCTTGATCTTCTTGAGTAGCTCCAGTCCGTCCATGACCGGCATCATCACATCGCTGACCACCAGCTGGATGCTTTGCCGGTGCATCCATTCGATGGCTTGGGCGCCATTCTCGGCGGTACATACATTGTAATCCTTATTCAGTTCTTCTGCAATGAAGGTACGCATTTCCGGATGATCTTCCACCACGAGGATGGTGGGGCGTCCTTCCAGGAAGGAGAAGCGGACCGCCTCAGTCTTTGTCTCGAGCACTTCCTCTTGTGGCGGCTGGATGGACTCCGGCTGTTGCAACGGCAGAAGCAGGCGGAAACAAGTCTGCGCCCCGTCGGTTCCCGGTTTGTCGAGCACAAGCGTCCCGTGGTGCATTTCCGCCAGCGAGCGTGCCAGCGGCAATCCCAGTCCGGTGCCTGTCTTTCCTTCCGTGTTCGGAATCCGGTAGAACGGCTCGAAGATCTTCTCCCGCAGTTCTTCCGGTATGGGCTTTCCGTCGTTGATAAAGTCCATCTCGATCTGTTCCCGGTCGTTGAGGCGGAGATGAATCCGGATGCTGCTCCGGGCATATTTGATGGCATTGGCCAGCAGGTTACTGAAGATCTTCGTCACGGCTTCGCGGTCCACATAAGCATAAAGCTCTGCCGCGGAAGACGTCCAGTTGAGCAGCAGCCCTTGCGAGGCGGCAGACTCCTGGAAGCGGTCGGTCGTCTCTTGCAGCAGTTCCACCAGGTTGGTGCGGACAAAATTCAGACGGAAACCTTCGATCTCGGTCCGCCGGAAGTCGAGCAGCTGATTCACCAGCGACAATAGCCGGGATACATTCTTGTCCATCAGGCGGAGCGACTCTTCCACCTTGTCCGGCAAATGCCCATCCTGCAACACCCGTTCCAGCGGATTCTTGATCAGCGTGAGCGGCGTGCGGATCTCGTGGGCGATGTTGATGAAGAATTCGATCTTGGCCTGATAGAGCTCTTTCTCTTTCTGGTCTTCAAACAGGCGCATGTTGTAGGCCATTTCCTGCCGGGTCTTGTTGCGCCACCAGTAAAGAGCCGATCCGACGAGGGCGAGGACGACCAGCGCATACACGACCTTGGCCGGGAACGAAGCCCACCAGGCGGGCAATACTTCGATCTCCAGCTGCGTCACCAGCGGACTCCAGCGGTTGGACAAGTTGGTGGCTTTCACCTCGAACAGATAATTCCCCGGCAGCAGGTTGGTGAAATAGACCACATTGCGCTCGTCGATATCGATCCATTTGGGATCACTTCCTTCCAGGCGATACGCATATTGGACAGACGCCGGCGCCATGAAGCTGAGGGTCGAGAAACTCAGGCTGAAAGTCGATTCATCGTCGTTCAGCCGGATCTTCCGGAGCGGAGAATCCGGCGATATGTTCAGGACCTGTTCGCGGTTGCCCAGTTCCAGCGTATGCAGATAGACCCGCGACGGCGCATTGTCCTCTCCTACTGCGTCCGGCCGGAAATGAATGAACCCTTTGATCGAACCGAAGTAGAAATTCCCTTCGGTATCCGTAAAAGCCGAATTCTCGTTGAACTGACGGGAGATCAGTCCATGGCTTTCAGTATAGGTCGTGATCAGTCCGCTTTTCGTCTCGAGCCGCACCAGTCCGTTTGCCGAGCTGATCCACAGGCAGCCTTCCTGGTCGGGCAGAATCTTGAACACCACGTTGCTGGGCATTCCGTTCTTCACCGTGTAATGGACGGACTCGCCGGTTTGGAAGTCGTATTTGATGACACCCTCGAGCGTGGCAAACCACATGTTCCCGTCCGGATCCTCACAAATATCGTTGACGAAGTTATGCCGCTGGGTATTCAGCTTGTCGTACGGAAGATACATCCCGGTGTTGCTGATCGGGTTGTAATAGAAACTGCGGTTGAACATGCCCGTCCAGATGCGGCCCAGGCGGTCTTCGTAGATACAGCGGACCGAATAAGCCGGAAACTGGGGCGCATAGCGGAAGCAGTCGTTCAGATAATCGTATTTGAACACGCCATCGTCGGTGCCCACATAAATCTGCCCTTCGCGCAAGACCTTGATACAACGCACCGAGCTGTTCTTCGTGCTGGTGGAATCTTTGAGCAGGCTGTATCGCTTGACCACTTTCCGGCTTTGGATATCCATCTTGTCGATCCCGTGGATGACATGTCCGATCCACAGATAATCGTCGGAAGCCGCCAGACTGCGGATATTGGTATGGGCAATCCCCGAATTGTCCGGTCGCGGCTGATAGTTCGTGAAGAGCGAAGTCTTCTTGTCCAGGCAGTTGATGCCGGCATCTTCGGTTCCGACCCAGATATTTCCCAGCTTGTCTGTACAAATATCGCGGATCACTTCCCCTTTCATGGAGTTGGGTCCGTCGTCGGGATAATAGATGCGGAAAGGCTGGAACGGCGAGCAGTAATTAATTCCGTTCTGGTGGAAACCGATCCAGATGCCCTGTTCACGATCCCGGTAAAAGGCCGAGATATACTGGCTCGACAAGGCATACGGATCGCGCGGGTCCTGTTGTACCCGATGACATTCTCCGGTATTGACCTGATAGATGATGAGGCCTGAATCCGTTCCGATCCAAAGCTCATTCTCTTCTTTCTCCATCAGGGCATTGATCAGGAAAGTAAGCCGATTGGCTTCCTGGATATGCAGGTCCTGGAACAGATGCGAATCCGTATCGAATATCTTGACATCATCGTGCTCATAAGCCACATAAATCCGATGGGCGAAAGGCGACGGATAAAGCATCAGGATCTTGCGGGCCGGCTCATTGGGAAAGAGCGGGAACGTCTCGATCCGGTCTTCTTCCTCCACGATGCGCGAAAGAGAACCGTTGCTGTCGCTCACCCAGATTCCTTGGTTGGATGTGATACAGAACGAGGTGTAAGACAAATGCTCCGGATGGGCAAAGATGCGGCAGGTCGTGTCGGTCTGGTCATAGCGGATCAGGTTTCCGTCCATCAGCAGCCACAGCCGGTTTTGCTGATCGAACTGGAACAAAGAGATACGCTTGTTGGCCGTCAGGGATAAATGGTGGAACGATTCGCTCTCCTTGTCGTACCGGAAAAGTCCGGCCAGCGTTCCGACCCACAGATTCCCGGTCTGGTCACAATTCAACGAAGTAATCCAGTTGCTGCCCAGCGTGGAACTGACTTCCGGGTCGTGGCGGAACACCTTGAAAGAATAGCCGTCGAAGCGGTTCAGGCCGTCGCGTGTGCCGATCCAGACAAATCCGTCGTTGTCCTGAATGCAGGCAGTAACCATATTATCGCTCAGGCCATGTTCCACCTGATAATGACGGAAGATATAATTCGTCTCTTGGGCCGCCCATGCAAACAGCGGAAGAAGACAAGATAAGCAGACGATCCACCAAGTGTTCCTCATACGATTGATTCAAAGATTGACAGCCGAAAGATACATAAAAATATTCCAATCCAAGCGGTCCGCCGGGGAAAAGAAGGCATGCCGGGCTTTAGATATCGTATCAAAAGTATGCAATATTGTATCAGCCATGAGCTTCCATGCCGTAAATGAGACAAATATGAAAAAGAAAGGCATGATTTCAAGCCGGCATCCAAGCGCCTCCAGACTACATTTGTGATACAAAACCGCGAGATATTAAGCACTAATTTTTATATGTATTATGATTAACACAAGCAACAACGCGACGAGTATGGGCACGAAGATTCAGCTTTGCGTCATGATGTTTCTTCAGTACATGCTGAGCGCCGTATGGTGGGTTCCCTTAGCAGCCTATCTGTCGCATACCCTGAAACTCGAAGTTTACCAGATTTCGCTGGTACTAAGTTCGATGGCCATTGGCGCCATGGCCTCATCTTTTATCGGAGCGATAGCCGACCGCTATTTCGCCGCCGAGAAAATCCTGGCAGTCCTGAATGTACTGACAGGCATCTTCCTGCTGATCGCTGCCCGGCAAGACGCCTTTCCGGGACTGATGGTGAGTGTGGTGCTGGCTATGCTTTGCCACATGCCTACACAGAGCCTCACGAGTACGATTGCCATGCAGCATGCGCCTGCCGAGCAGTTCCCGCGTATCCGGATGTTTGGTTCGGTGGGCTGGGTCGCATCGGGCATCTTCAGTATCGTCGCCCTGCATTGCCTGCATCTGCCGGCTTTCGATGATACCAATCTCCCGATGTATTGCGGAGCGGCAGTCTGCTTTGTAGCAGCCCTGATGAATCTGCGTCTGCCACATACGCCTCCGGCTACTTCGAAGGCGACTTCCCTTTCCTGGATGGACATAACAGGTTTCAGCGCTTTCTCGCTGATGAAAGACAAGAACTACCGGATCTTCATGATACTGACTTTCCTGTCGATCATCCCGTTCACGCTGTATCACGTGTATGGCTCGATGATCCTGGCCGACGAGCATGTGCAGCATATCACCGTCACCCTGAATCTGGGTCAGCTGGCGGAGATGTTCTTCCTGGTCATTACTACTTCTATTCTGGTGAAGTCGGGTATCAAGAAGACGCTGATATATGGTCTGGTGGCCCTGTTTGTGCGCTATTTCGTCTTCTTCCTGGGAGCCGAGACCGACGCGCAGTGGTTTTATTACATCGGAATCATCGTACATGGGCTGATCTTCGGTTTGTTCTATGTGGGCGGACAAGTGTACACTGACCAAGTAGCGCCGAAAGAGATGAAAGCCCGTGCGCAAGGACTTTTATTCTTCCTCGTATGGGGAATCGGTTTTCTGATTGGTACGTTATGGAACGGCTGGCTGATTGATTTATTCCGGGATGGCGACAAATGCGATTGGCCCGTGCTGTTCCTGATCTCATCGGGTGGATCCTTGATCTTGCTGTTATTATTTGTGTTTGCTTTTAAGCCCGTCGAGTTGAAACGGGAAGAAGAATGAGTAACCTCATATGGGGGAGTGAATGGGCGGGAAAGAACAGGCGTGTTTTTTCCCGCCTTTATTGTCTGTCGCTTCAGTCTGGAATTATTCCGGCATTGGCGGCATAAAGAACAGGTTGTTACAATAATAATCCTGGAAATCGGGCGAAGCTTCCAGGGCAAAATGCCGGGTGACGGAAAGAATATCGGCAATGTCCGGTCGGGTTTCCCGATAGAGGAAGAGTTTGCAACCAGCCAGCGCACTGTTGCCAGCCTTCCGGATTTGTTCGGGCGATGAGGCCTGTAGTAATCCGACAGCCAAAGCGTGTTTTACATCCAGATACGTTCCTAATCCGCCTGACACATAGATATGTTCCAAGTCGTCGGTTGTGATGCCTAGCTCTTTCAGCAGCAGTTGGAATCCCGTCGCTATGGCCGCTTTCGCCAGCTGGAATTCCCGGACATCTTTTTCCCACAGTGATACTTTCGGCGTGAGAGGCAGTTCGCCGTGGCGGGATTCGTCGGTAATCGAACCCGACATGTCAATAGCTTCCTGCTGGCAGAAATAATGAATGGCATCGATCAGTCCGCTTCCGCAAAGACCGGAAGCCTCTCCGCCGCCGATCACTTCTACGTGACCGTCCGATTCATTCACCGAGCAGATGGCTCCTGTCACAGCCCGCATTCCTTGTGTGATATTGATTCCCTCGAACGCCGGACCGGCAGCCGTGGAAGTACACAGAATCTCTCCTCTTCGTCCGACGACAATCTCACCATTCGTGCCGAGGTCGATCAGCGCCTGCCATTTCTCCTGCTTGTGGATCTGGATGCTTTCCATGCCTGCCAAGATATCGCTGCCTACGAAATGACTGATGTTTGGCAAGAAGACCACTTCGCACGAGGCCGGAAGCGCCCAATGTAATTCGTCGGTCGAGAAACGGCGGGCAGCATTGTTCGGTGACTGGAAGGGATAGGCGGATAAAGGTGTGACATCGAGGCCGCAGAACAGATGGTGCATCACGCTATTGCCCACCAAGACCACACGCCGGACTTCAGCCCGGATTTCTGGCTGCACCAGCGAGGCTATCTGTTCCCCGATTTGCTCCCGGATCAATTCGGAGAGCTGTTTCCGTTCGGCTTCTCCCTGAATGGCATATGATATGCGCGAGATGATATCGGCTCCATGGCGGCTTTGCCGATTCAGTTCGGCCGACGAACCCAGGATTTTCCCTGTACTCAGATCAACGAGTTGTACTACGACTGTGGTCGAACCCAGATCGACAGCCAAGGCATAGCCTGTCTCCTCTCCCAGCCGGATTTCCGTCTCGTCGGTCAGGATTTGCTGTTCACCTTGCGGAATACGGATGGTCAGATCGTCCGTCACCAGGCTGAGGCACGCCAGCCGCCAAGACGCGGGCGATAATCCTTGTCGTTCCAGCAGTGTGCGATGCCATTCGGTCAGTTCCACTTCCCCTTTCAGCAGTTCTACCCGGCACTTGCCGCAGACACCTCGTCCGCCGCAGGCAAAGTCCACGCCTTGCTCGCCGACAATTTGCCCCAATGATGTTCCATGTGGAACTCTCCGTTCGATCCCCGCCGGTTCCAACCGCACGGTATGTTCTTGGTTGTTTTGCATGATTTTCCTTTGATTTTGAAGTCTCAAAGATACCGAATTTCCTCTACTCTGCCCGCCCCTCTTCCCTAAAGAATGATAAATGGGGCGGCGGAGGAGAGATTTCAAGTAAAAAGACTTCCTTTTAATAGGAATCCGCTAAGATTTGCCTTGTCTGAGTTTCCTTTCAATCAAAATCCTGGCGGATTGGAGCTGTCGGGCGTCCATCTGGCCGGAATCTTCGCGGATTTATGTTGTCGGGCTTCCATCTGATGAAAATCCTGGAAGAATGATACTGTCGGGCATCCGTTTAATGAAAATCTTTGCGGATTTGCCTTAAAAGGAATCATTTTTATCAAAAATCCTGACGAATTGTAACTTTCAGGAAATTCGGGCGATCTCTCTCTCCCTCGTTTATATTTGTTTGCTGAAAAACATCTTTCTATTCTTGGGATAAAATTTGCGAGAACCGAGAGGAATACTTACTTTTATCCGTGATAGGTGTTTATTAATCTTTATAATAATTATTTTAAGATGAAACAGATTCAAACAATCAATTTAAGTGCGATGCAAAACGAAGAAGCCTTTGGCTTTTTCACGTTGGTGAAGGAAGAAATGGACAATCTGCCGGCCGACCCGGGTGAAGGTGTGGCTCCGCTGAAGGACGTGAAGGCGGCTTATATCGAAAAGTTGGGTGCGTATGACGAAGCGTTGGAGACTTCCAACAAGTTGGATTCGGTACAAACTGTCGAGGCGGCGGATGCGGCAACCGACGAGGCGTGGGGCGCGTCTTACGCATATTCGAAGGCGATGGCACGCCATCCGAATTCGATGATACGCAACGCGGCATTGCCGTATGTGGCGGTGTATGAGAAATATGGGAATCCGACGAAGTTGGCTCAGGTGAAGGAATTGGGTGTATTACAGAACTTGCTCACGGACCTGGAGGCTCTTGAGGATGACGAGACGATCGGCTTCACGGCGTGGCGCGAATACATTGCCGAGACTACGGGTTTATTGATGGATGCCATGAACAGCCGTACCGACGAGCAGAGCCGCGTACAGGTGGGTCTTGTGAAGGAAACCCGCTTGGCAACCGAGGCTGCTTATCGGGATTTGGTGGGCAAAGTGAATGTGGTGGCAGCCTATGAGGGTGATGCGGCGTACGCCACGTTTATCGACCACATGAATGCGTTGATCGACCGCCAGAAAGCTATCTTGAAAGGGCGGACTACCCGTAATAAGAATAAAGAGAAGAAGGCGTAAACGAAAGAAAGCCACCGTGCCGGGATCGGTTCAGATCGGGCACGGTGGCTTTTTATATGTCGGTATGGAACCGGATCAGTTCCGGTTATTCCCTTCCATTTGTATATTTTCGCATTCTTTCAGGTCGCATACGTTTTCTTTTCTAGCCATCTGGAAGAAATTGTTGCGGATCGTTAGTCCGTCAGTTCCCCTTGCTTGGATGGCTAGCACACCGGCTTGATCGGATTCGAAGATATTTTCTTCGATACGGATGTTCTTGTGTACAGAACCTTCGTGCCGGTGATATTCCGGAGCAATCAGGATGACGGGACCTTGACATTGCAAGAACCGGTTACGGCGGATCGTTAGATCATGTACGGGTCCGGATTCATACCAACTCATCGCGTCGTCGGCCACCAGGATGGCGCTCATTTGGGTACCGTAGAACGTATTGTTCTCAATCACGACCGGGCGGCGTGTGGTGATCAAAACACCTCTTGCGGGAACGCGGCTGAAGGAGTTGCCTTTGATCAGGACTTCAGGCGTCCAGGTGACGTTCTCAATCACGACATTCGGCAGTTGCTTGATCTCCGGAGAGACTGGCCGGTCGAGTTGTACGACCATTTCCCGGGGATTGACTAGCTCGGCTTTTGTGATCCGGGCTTGCAAGATCGGCAATAATGTTTCGGCGTTGACCAGTTCGATTTCATCTTTCGGAGAGAAAGCTTCGAATCCGTAGGTCTGTGGATGCATAAAACGGATGCGGAGCGTCTTGCCGTCGATGTATTCAGTGACTTTCAGGTGTGTTCCATGCACGTTGATCGGGTCGTCGTGTGCTCCGGCGAATTGCGAATCCTTGACCGTCACCTTGCCTTTGCATCCGGATACTTGCAAGAAGTCGGCAAAGCCGGCGTTGGTCCGTCCGGAGCCGGGTTTGGGCATGAAACGATTGTTAGCGAAAGTCAGGTCTTCACTATATTGGCAAACGATGCCGAAATTGCCCAAGAACTGGAAATTGATGTTCTCGAGCTGTATGTTTTTACTTCGATTGATGAATCCGCAGACCTCGTCGCGCAGCCCGTCGCGCATTTGGATGATAGTTCCGGGTTTGACAACTGGTTTTTCCCCTTCATATTCGAGGTATAACCGATTGGGGCGCAGTTCTACGGCTTTCTTCAGTCCCGTCATCGGGCTCCAGGTACGCCAAGTCAAATCTTTCTCCCGGTCGTACCATTGGGCAATTCCTCCGCTGAACGACCACCCGTCACCTTGCCACTGAAGCTTCCCATTCTCGATTTTATACGAAGAAGTGGGATGTACTTCGGTAATCAGGTAGTCTTTTCCATCTTCGATCACTTCCATTTCCGTTTGTGTCGGATGACTATAATCGATGGAAAGGTTCTTGATCGTAATGTTCTCGCAATGGTCTAAGACGAGTGATGTCATTTCGCCCGTCATGAGCCAAGTAGATCCGCACCCGTCGATGGTTACGTTCTTCAATCCATCCAGCAACACAGCGATTTCTTTTGTGGGATCCGGATTCTCACTTTCAGAAGTCGTGTTTGAAACGTGATAAAGTCGTTTGGTCGCTTCCGAGCGGTCGAAAGAATAGACACCCGGAGCCAATCGGATCGTTACGGGTTTACCTTTATACGAAGCCGCCTTTTCAATAGCTTGCTTCAGACAGGAATTCGCATTTCCATCCTGCCTTTCCACGTCAATGATAACAGATGCCGCTTGCACTTGTACTACAAGAACGGCAAGAAGTAAGCCTACTAGTTTCTTCACCATAAGATTTCATGTATTAAATTTGTACTATGTTCCGTTTTTCAGGTTGAGCGTACAAATATATCTAAAATTTAGGTAAGAATCCTCTTTTACTCTTCCACAACGAGCTTCACGGTACCGCCAATGGAATCTCCTGTTTTCAGGGGTTTGCGGTAAGGTGCGTAATAACTGCTGAGGAACATCTCGTCGCCCGGAGTGACAAAGTCGGCTACCAGGAAGCGGATCCGGTCTTGCTGTAACCACGAGCGCCAGTGCTGATGACCTTCCGATACGGCAGTAACGGTGTTTCCATCTTCGTTTTTCAGTCCGGCATACCAGATATTCCGGCGGGTAGAACGGAAATCGTTACTTCCCAACTCGTTGAAGTCACGGCTCCAGGCCCATGAAGGTTTTACCCGCGGATGAATGGTTTCCGGCAGACCTGTATAGAACAACGCCGCCTCTCCTACCGGACGACTGATATGATCTTCGGGATAAACCGTCCATAAACCATTTCGTCGCCAGAAAGTACGGTCGAACGATGCCGGAGCTTCGAATACCAAACCCCATTGACGCGGATTCACGTCCTGCAGTGCTTCGAATGTGTAGCTGACTGCAATCTCTCCGCTGGCATTGATACGCAAAGTATAGTTCCCTTTGAATTCTTTGTATGAACCTTGTACGGTGATGCAGACATCTTCCCCTTCGGTCCGGGCTTCGGTTGAAGAAACCGTCCATTCAGTACACAGATCGTTGAAGATAGGTGTATTCGCATTATGATTCGGATAGCAGCCTCCGCCTGTCAATGGCAGCGCCATCAGCCACGGACCACCGACGAGACATTCCTTGCCGTCTTTCTTCAACGAGAGGATCTGTCCGTTTGTCCGGCTTACTTCGCAGGTGAAATGCGATCCTGATACAAGATACCGGTCTTTCTTCTCCTTCAGGCGAGTTGGCAGTGCTGAAGGAATTGCCCATACATTTTGGGATTGTTCTCCTACGGGAATCCGATATTCATCGGCGACGAATCCACGCGGATCGACAAACGAAAGATATAATCCGTTGGCTTGTTCCGGATGTTGCACGTCAATGGTAAACTGTCCGTTCTGTCCGGCCGGGCAATCCACGAAAGCTACTCCTCTCTCATCGCCGAACTGCCAGTTGATCTGCAGTTCATTCAGGTTGGTATATGTATAACGGTTTTCTACTTCGACGGTAAATGTGGAGGCTGGTGATAAGGTTGTCGTCTTCACCCGGATCGGACTGTAAATCTTCTTCATGTCCCAGTATTCCGGCTTCGGGCGACGCCAACCGTCAATCGGTCCCCACGGTCCGTATCCCACAGCATCTCCGTTCGGCATTTGGAAAATATCATCAATTCCCGACCAGATAGAACCACCCAACACGCCCGGAGTCTGATACATATTCTCCCAAGTCGGAGCCAAGGCCAAAGCCCAGTCGCTTCGGATACCTGGATCAGTAACCAGTTCGCTTCGGTTATAAACATTCAGGTGACAATATTCGCCATAGATCATGGGGCGTTCGCTTTTTGCCGCTACTTTATATCCGTCCGGTCCCGGATAGTGGATATTCGCAATCGGAGCCGTACTTCCCTGATTATTGAAACCTCCATACGCCTGATCGTGGAAGGTATGCGGACGCGACGGATCGGCCTTCTTTACATAGACTTCCACTTGGGCAAACTCCTTGTTCCAATACGATTCGTTGGCCATCGACCAGAATAGAATGGACGGATGATTCCGGTAGAAATGAATGGTCTCCATGTTGGCCTGCAAGACATACGCGTAGTATTTCGGATCACGGTAGTTCAGGCGTTTCCAATTCTCGTTGGCATGATGCCCGATCCAGCAGACAGGTGATTCCACTTCGACAAACATACCCAACTCATCACATACTTCCAGTAATTCTTCACAAGGCGGATAATGCGATGTGCGGATGAAGTTACAGTTTCCGCTCCGATACAGTTCTACGTCTTTCCGTACTAAATCCGGATTCATCACGCGTCCTGTCAGCGGATGAACCTCGTGCCGACAGACGCCCCGGAGCTTGACCGGAACACCGTTTACCAGTAATCGGTTTCCTTTCAGTTCCACTTCCCGGAAACCAAACCGTTTCTCGGCGATTTCCAGAGTCTCGTCTCCCTGATGCAAGGAAGTCTGCAAAGTATATAAATGCGGATGTTCATTATCCCATTTCTGCGGGTTTGATACTTTTCCGCTGATCCAACCACTCCATGAACCACCGGCAGCTATTTCCGGAACAGGCGCATGTAGATCCACCGGTAGTCCGTCGATGGTTAACTGAAGATGAATATCTTTCTGTGGCTGGTCACTCTGATTCGTAACAGTTGTATAGACTTTCAACTCGGCATCCTGATAATCCGCATCCAAGTCTGTCAGAATCCGCATATCGGATAGATGTACTTTCGGAACAGCCATCAAGGTAACCTTTCGGGTGATACCACCCAACTGATGAGCTGCGTATTGGGTCAGACTGCCTAACATATCTGCCAACGATTCACTTCGTACCCGAAGAGACAAGATATTATCGCCCGGTTGCAAAGCCTGAGTGATATCCAGCTCGAAGGCAGTCATACCGCCCATGTGCGAACCTATTTCTTTTCCGTTCAGATAAACAATCGATTCACTGGAAACTCCGTCGAAACGAAGCTTGATTTGTTTCCCTTTCCAGTCGGCCGGCAATGAGAATCGGGTTTGATATCCGGCAAAAGTAGCCGAGTCCACCTGGAATCCTTGCATGGACCATTCGCCCGGGACGGTAATCGGCTTCCATCCTTTGTCTGTCTGGAATGACTGATAGAAGTCTGGAGCCGGTTTCTCATGGAATTGCCAGGTTCCGTTCAGCGACATCAACGGTTGATAGACTCCCGTTACTTGTGAAGGCTTGACCGAATAAACCGGAAGGACCTTTTCGGCACAAACCGTCGTGTCAACTACGTAACTTTGTGTATGAATCAAGTCCGCTTTCTTATCTCCTTCAAACGGAACAGTCTTCAGGGAACTGTTCGTATATAGATTCACTTCCGAAACCAAGGCATTCGGTCCTTTCAAGGCTTCGAATACGAGGACCAGCTGTCCGTAAGCATACGCTTTCTTCGGTAAGTCGATCCGATACCTTTGTTCCTTTCCTGCCTGGAGAACAACAGGAGCCTGAACTTCATTTCCGTCGGCAACGATTCGCTGTTCCCGTTCGCTGTCTGCCAGGTAAACGACTTCCAGCTGATATGCTGCGTTAATGTCCATCTGGTTGAAGGCATAGATAACGGTCCCACCAAAGTTACAGGTAAGGGCCTCTTTACTACCTGTAAACTTCTCCGGGAGCGTGTAGTTCACTCCTTTGATCAAATAAGGCTGGGCGCCTTCTACACCACAATCATTCCGGGCAACGCACGACATCTGTTGTGCCTGGCTGATAGAGAACCATCCGCATGCAGCGGTCAATAAAATACATTTGCGTGTTATGTTTATCCGTTTCTTCATGTTATTTCGATTTACTGATTCAAAGATACGATATTCTGTAAAAGAAAACCAGGCATTTGAAACAGAGAAAATAAACGAAAAAGGAACGGATTGGGGCAATCAGGCTTGAAAAACGGAACAAACGCTTTTGGTCTGGCTTTCTCCGCCTGATTGAATCTCTTTATGTCAGTATTGGATTGACAAACTTCTGAGACTGTTTTTTCCCGTTGGCTCTACAATCAGATAACCGGATGGACTTTCCGGTGAAATAGATTGGAACTGGTAATCTGAAGCTGGTTCTATCTTGAGTTGACCTTGTTGGGCTCGCTTCAAATCCGGAATGAACCAGACACTCGCTTTGTCTCCGGAAGGATTTTCTCTCCATTGACAAGAAAATCCTTGTGCTGTGTTGGAGTAAGAATCCAATATGCCACCGATTGCCATGGGGTAAGTTCTGGATAAGAACGGAAAGAAGTCTTGGGTTTCAATCTGTGGCCACCAGCACCAAAATGTTTGTCCTGCTTTCGCCTGTTCTATCATCCCGATGATATGGCGGGCTGCCTTTTGATACTTATTCCCCATGTAAAAGGCGCCCCATTCACCGATCCAGACGGGCAGTCCTTTTTCCTTTCCGTTTTGGAAGATTTGTTCAAAGATCACTTCTGTCCGGTTGAAATTGGTCTTGTCCAATGCCTTGGTATCTGTTTCCAGATCATATCCATGGGGCGCATAAACGCACTGTTGGTCCGGCTGGTTCAACGAATCTGTCGGAACCCGGAAATAACTGGGAATACCCATATTGCAGAAGTAATTATGTTCCAGGAACAAAAGCT
>ERZ773131.1574-NODE-1574-length-16223-cov-4.762741_pt1 | contig 16223 bp, 10 predicted proteins | sample MGYA00511082_ERZ773131 | MGnify/ENA primary metagenome ERZ773131 (study PRJEB29015, sample SAMEA2737813) | human gut metagenome | biome: human gut; feature: human-associated habitat; material: faeces | place: China | collected 2012 ... | reverse complement strand
ATGTCACTCCTTGATATAAGATGTTGAGAACCGAACCCTGTTCGTAGATACCGACTTGCAGGCCGGCCTCCATATTGAAAGGAATGTTGCCCACCAGCATACCGAATCCGATTGGAATCAGCAGCATCGGCTCGAATTCCTTCGCCACGGCAAGATAAATGAAGAATATACCGACGGCTATCATGATGAAATGCTGGTAAGTCGCATTGTAGAAGCCGGTATAAGTCCAGAAATCCGCCAGGTTGCTTTGTAAGAAATTGATAAATTCTCCCATAACTATTCAATGATTATAAGGTCTGTACCTTCGAGTATTGATTCTCCCTTGCTCACCTTGATGGCAGTTACCTTACCGTCACGGTCGGCCTTGATGTCGTTTTCCATCTTCATGGCTTCCAGTACGAGCAATGTCTGTCCGCGTTTCACGGCATCTCCTTCCTTCACCTTGATTTCCAGAATCACGCCCGGAAGCGGCGACTTGATGCCTGACTTGCTTCCTGCTACAGCCGGACGGCTCACGGCGGGAGGAGGAGCTGCCGGTGTGGTAGCTGCCGTACGGAGTACCGGTTTGATTTTCGGCCCGGTCTTCTTTTCCATTTCCACGGTATAGGCCGTTCCGTTTACTTCTACATGCACGTTATTGTCTTCTATATCTCCCACGGTCACCTTGTAGAGATTTCCGTTGATTTTATATCTGTATTCTTTCATGGTTTTCGTTATACTTTAGAGGTTATTTCTTATGAGGCGTTTCACGCAAGGTATAAATCTTGGAACTCCACGGTGAGTAGCTCCGTTTCACCCGGCTGATGGTCAGGATGGTTTCTTCCACATCGTGGTCGGCTCCCTGTGCTTCATGCAAGGCCATGGAAATGGCGGCAATGACTTCGCCCGGAGCTTCTCCCAGTCCGCGCTCCTTCGCTTCCTGCTTGTCGGTGACATTCTGAGCCTTCATGGCGTTGCGTTTACGCAGCTTGACGGCAACCTTGCCGATGATGCGGAAGCTGATGTACAATAGAATAAGCCCGATGAAAACCACGGTCATGGCAGTAATGGTCATGCCCAGCCCCGCCGAGTCGTGTTGTTCGAACTTGTCCATCTTCGGGTTTCCTTCCAGCGTCTGGTTGTTTGTGCTTGGAGTCACGTATTTGGTCTCGCTGTCATCCTTTACTTCCCATTGGTCTGCCCCGTCGCTTACCCGCGCATACGACTGGTCCGTCTTCAGTACACCGGCAGGCACAACCACTTCATCCAACAGTTTCCGCCCCGAATCGTACAATCCTACCCAGTTGTCACGGGTCTTGCTTAATACGAAATTGGTATGGAACGTGCCCCGTCGCGGCGCTCCGTCTGCCCAGAAGAGAGCGTGCTGGCGAGGGCTGATGGCAGTCAGTACATCTCCTTTGGGAATGAAATAAGACAGGGTGTCGCCCGGCTCACTGCTCACTTTCAGGTAACATCCTGCCAGGTTGACACTATTATAAGATGTGTTGAATATTTCCACCCATCCGCTATGCACGCCATAATCGTCCTGAAAGTTGTCTTGATTATCCACCAAGACTTCGTTGATGACGATTTTACTGCCCGTATCCGGTGCGGTGCACGAACTGAGTGCACCGACCATAGCAGATGCGAAGAATATTCCGGCTATGTATTTGTTCATAACTAAACGCATTAAAAAGGTGAATGTTACAAAGGAATATTACCGTGTTTCTTGGCCGGATTGGTCAGCTTCTTGGTCTGCAACTGCTGCAAGGCACGAATGATGCGGAAGCGCGTGTTACGCGGCTCAATCACATCATCAATATAACCATATTTAGCTGCATTATACGGGTTGGCAAACAGCTTGGTGTATTCAGCTTCTTTTTCGGCCATAAAGGCTTTCGGATCGGGTGCTTCTTTTGCTTCCTTCGCATACAGTACTTCTACGGCACCAGCTCCTCCCATTACGGCAATCTCAGCAGTAGGCCATGCATAGTTCATATCGCCACGCAACTGCTTACAGCTCATCACGATGTGAGAACCTCCATACGACTTACGAAGGGTTACTGTTACTTTAGGCACAGTAGCTTCACCGTATGCATACAGCAACTTTGCACCGTGCAGGATGACTGCATTGTATTCCTGACCTGTTCCCGGCAAGAATCCCGGAACGTCTACCAGTGATACGATAGGAATGTTGAAGGCATCGCAGAAACGTACGAAACGGGCTGCCTTACGAGAAGCATTGCAATCGAGCACACCGGCCAGGAACTTCGGCTGATTAGCTACGATACCCACTGACTGTCCGTTGAAACGTGCAAAACCGATAATGATATTCTTGGCAAAATCACGCTGGATTTCAAGGAATTCACCGTTATCGACAATAGCACCGATTACTTCGTACATATCGTAAGCCTTATTCGGGCTGTCGGGTACGATTTCATTCAAAGAATCTTCCAGACGGTCTATCGGGTCGGTACAATCTACATAAGGCGGTTCTTCCAGGTTGTTCTGTGGAATATAGCTCAACAATTTACGAATCAACGCCAACCCTTCTTCTTCTGTAGAGGCTGTGAAATGAGTCACACCGGAACGAGTGGAATGTACACTGGCACCTCCCAGATCTTCCTGTGATACGTCTTCGCCTGTCACAGTCTTTACTACCTTCGGACCGGTAAGGAACATGTAGGATGTACCTTCCATCATCAAAGTAAAGTCTGTCAAGGCAGGAGAGTAAACGGCGCCACCAGCACAAGGACCGAAAATACCGGAAATCTGCGGAATAACTCCCGAAGCCAGAATGTTACGCTGGAAAATCTCTGCATAGCCAGCCAAAGCGTTGATACCTTCCTGAATACGTGCACCACCTGAGTCGTTCAAGGCAATCACCGGCGCACCGTTCTTCAATGCCAGTTCCTGCACTTTCACAATCTTCTGTGCACCCGTTGCGCTCAGTGTACCGCCATATACAGTGAAATCGTATGCATATACGTACACCAGACGTCCGTCAATCTTACCGTAACCACATACGATACCGTCACCCGGAATGTGATTCTTATCCATTCCGAAGTCTGTACAGTGATGGATTACGAACTTGTCCATTTCATTGAACGTACCCTTATCGAGCAACATGTCGATACGTTCGCGGGCTGTCATGTGACCGTTGGCGTGCTGTCTTTCCACGCGTTCTACGCCACCACCCTGAGAAGCAAGCTTATCCAGCTCCTCAAATTTCTTATATTGTTCTGCTGTTGTCATTGTTCGTCTTCTTTAATTACATCCAAAGTCATTATCACCTGATTGCTGTTGACAGAATCTCCTTCGTTTACCAGGATTTCCTTCACTACGCATTCGCTGTTTACCTTGTAGTTGCTCTGCATCTTCATAGCTTCAATCACTACAACGATGTCGCCAGCCTGCAGACGGTCACCTGCTTTCACCGGAATCTTGACTACCTTACCCGGCATCGGAGAAACAATCTTATCCTGCTGTTTCTCATCACCGCCCTTGCGCATACGCAGGTATTTAGCCTGTGAATCGATGATGTCAATGTTATATGACTGATAATGTGCATTTACAGTATAGCTTTTTCCACCTTCCTTACGAATCAGTTCGGCATTGTACGACTTTCCTTCGTGCAGAATGGAGCAGCTACCATTTTCCGCCATCACGATGTCTACATCGTATGGAACACCGTCAATGGTCAACTGTACCTTGTTACCTTCTTTGCTGACCAATGTCACATCCGCAACTCTGTCTCCTATATGTATTTCCATAATCTTCTACTTTAATTCAAAATACTTAGATTCTCAGCACACCTTTTTTCAGGCCAAACTCACGCCAGCGGCTGATAGGACGGTTGTCGCTTGATGCCGACTTGTTTTCTTCCAGGTTCATCAGGTAGTCAATGTAAGCCGCAATCATGGCGATGTTTTCAGTTTCCTCTTCTTTCTGTCCGGCCCACTCACGCAGCATGTCCTGATGTTTCGGGATAAACAATGTGTTGTAATGTCCTTCTACAAAATCGGGCACGTTCATGATGTGACGCAGGTAACCGATATTGGTCTTCAAACCGGTAATCTTGTATTCGTACAACACGCGACGCATACGTTCGATGGCGAATTCACGAGTAGTAGCCCATACAATCAGTTTACCAATCATCGGGTCATAGTAAATAGGAATTTCGTAGCTTTCATACACATAGCTATCGATACGCACACCGATACCATTCGGCTCCATCAGCTGACGGATAACACCCGGTGAAGGCATAAAGTTGTTTTCAGAATCTTCTGCACAGATACGGCATTCGATGGCATGTCCGCGCTGTTTCAAATCTTCCTGTTTGAAGTGCAACGGCTCATTATTGGCTACACGAAGCTGTTCTTTTACCAAGTCTACACCTACCACTTCTTCTGTAATAGGATGTTCTACCTGCAAACGGGTATTCATTTCCAGGAAGTAGAAATTGCGGTGCTTGTCGACCAGGAATTCAATCGTACCGGCTCCTTTATAGTGTACAGCCTTAGCCGCAGCCACAGCTGCCTCACCCATTTTCTGACGCAATTCAGGAGTTACGAAAGGAGAAGGAGTTTCTTCTACGATTTTCTGGTTACGACGCTGGATAGAACATTCGCGTTCAAACAAGTGTACGGCATTTCCGAAATTATCTCCTAAAATCTGGAATTCGATATGATGTGGTTCTTCCACAAATTTCTCCAGATAAACGGTATCGTCACCAAAAGAAGACATAGATTCAGAACGGGCTGTATTGTATGCTTCTTCCACTTCATCCTCGCTATGAATCAGACGCATACCTTTACCACCGCCTCCCATAGAAGCTTTCAGCATGACCGGATAACCGATTTTGTTACAGATTTCCTTAGCCTCTTCTACACTCTGCAACGGCTGTTCTGTACCCGGAACGACCGGCACTCCAGCTGCAATCATGTGTTTACGGGCAGAAATCTTGTCACCCATCGCATCCATCGTTTCAGGATCCGGACCAATAAAAATGATACCTTCCTGACGGCAACGGCGTGCAAATTCTGAATTTTCAGACAAGAAGCCATATCCCGGATGAATAGCATCTACTCCATGACGTTTTGCAGCCATGATAATTTTATCTATGTTCAGATAACTTTCGCGAGATGCTGCCGGACCTATCAGGCAAGCCTCATCTGCATAAAGTACGTGGCGAGCCGTTCTGTCGGCTTCGGAAAAAACTGCTACGGTACGGATACCCATTTCACGGCAAGAACGCATCACGCGCACAGCAATTTCACCACGGTTAGCGATTAATACTTTGTGTATCATGCTTTATGTTTTAATAATGATTTCTTTTGATGCCGGACTATTCTCATATAGTCCAATAAACTGAGCATCTGCATGCCCCTCATAGTCGATTCGGCACAAATGCCCCAAAAACTGTGCAAAAATAGCAAAAAAAGAGACACCGTTCCAACGAATGTCTCTTTTTTTGCCAAATTGCTACTCTTTCCCTCAAAAATACCTAAAAATGAGGAGAGGATTATCTATTTTAAAACAATAACGCAAAGTCGAGTTTGCAAAATAATGGAAACAGGCAGAAAGCCACATTAACGGGTCTGTCTTACTGTATGCAACACTTTGCCTTCCTTATTAATCATATACAGGCACAATTCTTTCTTATCGGCAGAAATCAAAGAGAAACCTGTTTCTCCGCTACAGAACACAGTGCCTTCTACAGCTTTCACCTTGCGGCTCAAAGATGCGGAAGTGTTCACTACATAATCTATCTTGCTTCCTGCTTTGCGTATATGCTGGAAGTTATGGATATGTCCGCACAAATACATATTTACATTGTTATGCTTGCGCAAAATACTGTCTACCCGTTTTTCCATATCCAGGCGTTCCGAATCATTCTTGTCTGTATCCGCATAAATAGGATGGTGACCCACAACCAGCACCCAGTCTTCTTTGGCAGATGTCAGTACAGAATCCAACCATGCCAACTGCTTGTCCATATCTTGCTTGCATGCATCCGGATACTTTTCCGTATCCTTACGGTATTTATCCAACAGAGGGGCTGTGTCAATCATTACCAGGCGCACCGTAATATCATCGTTCTCCAGCACCTTTGTGTAATAACGTGCCGGCATCTCCCAACGGGCACTCACCTGACTATAATCCAATACAGCCTGCGTATTACCACGATATTCATGATTACCCAATATAGGATACCATGGAATCATCAGTTCCGGATGGCTGTACACCAGTTCGTAGTTGGTCATCCACAACGGATCGTTTACACTGCGTACGCCTTCAAAGTGATGCACATCGCCGGCTGCTACCACTGCTTCAATATCTACATTCTCTGCCATCTGACCCATCAATTCGGCGATAGGTTTCTGGTCGTAATATCCATTACGGCCCAAATCATTTGCCAGATAAAAATTCAAGGGTTTCTCTAATGCCTTCCATTCTGAAGGACCTTGTGCAAAAACTGCCCATACCGATAAAAGCAGACAACATGTACAGAAAATTCTTTTTAATGAAATCATAATCATTTTAGTTTTATCAATTATTTGTTTGTTGTTGCAAAGGTAAATCCCAATTCTGAATAAAATCAGGAAAACTCCTCTGCTGAAAGTTTTCAAAAAATAAGTCCGAAACAAGAATGTCCGGACTTATTCGTCTAAGGAAAAATGCAGTTTCACAACTGCCTTAACAAAACCTAGAAAAGGATTTTATTATTTTGTACCGTATGCTCCGAAGCGAGCTTCCACTTTCGGAGAGGTATAAGTTTTTCCGTTTACTGTCAAACCTGATGTACCGAAATAAGGTTGCATAGTAGCATCATTACCATTGTAAGCACCAGTCAGTACCGGTGAGCCAGCCTGTACATGGAAATCCCACGCGTCCTGATATACATAATCGGTCAAACCTACTTCATTAATCGGATAGTTTACGAATTTCGGATCATTAGTAGCACATGCCTCCTGTGTCTTTGTAATTACACTGTGTGCATCTACCACTCCTTCATTATAATCTTCATGCGCATAAGCATATCCTTCCCAAGAGTAAGCCACACCAGACTCATCTGCAAACACTACGTCACTTTTCTGTGTACCTGAAGCATAGTAGTTATAGTCAATAACTGACTTATCATTGTATCCTTCTTCCGGATCATTTGGAATGTCGAAGCTAGGAGTCATCGCTCTGAACTTACAGTTCACCATCAGGTTATTGAACACATTGGCCAAGGCATTCTTTTCTACATACACGCCACCGCCTTTTTCACCGTCACGACGCCATCCTGCATTGATAATGGTATTGTTGTATGCCTGGATTTTTGCCAAAGCACGTGTATCACTCTGACCTGAGCTGGAGAGTTTCAAACCGTTAGTGTTCGGGCTGAACATGACGTTTCCAGCTACATCGACCACACATCCTGCTTTTACGTTCACAGCTTCTGCGCCATCATATCCGTTTGCAGCAAACACATTGTTAGCGATGATGGCATTTCCACCCATCAAATAAATACCATCTGACCAACCGTTGCGCAATACAGAGTTGGTAATGACATAATGTCCATTGATGTTATTGGTGGTAATCTGCGGATAGGCATCGTCTCCAGCAGTATACACTTCAGATGCAGCAGCAGGAGAACCTTCCACAACCTGACCTCCTGTGTATTCAATGATTGTATGGTCAATCAGCATTTCTTCACAAGTGGATGAAGCCACAATACCTCCCCAGAGACCTGCAAAAATATTTTCTTTTGTACGTTCATCTTCTGGAACAGAGAACAAGATAGGCTTTTCGGCAGTACCTTCACAATACAAGTTTCCATTTACGGTAAATTCTACCGGAACATGATTGGCTCCTACTCCTGCTGTACTTACAATGATTTTCACACCTTCCTTGATTACAAGGCTTTTACCTTCGGGCACTGTGTAATGGTTGGTCAGATTTACTATCGTATCTGCAGGCCAGACAATGATGCTGTCAGTTGTCTCTCCATTTCCACCATCGGCATTTTCATCGTTATTTCCATCGTCATTGTTTCCGGGAGTCTCAGTTCCATCCCCGTTTGCAATCGGGTCTTCTTCTGTACAAGCTGCCATAAAAGACAATGCTACCAGAGCCGTGCCGGCCAACAAATAATTTTTCAGTTTCATTTTGTAATAATTTAGAAATGTTAGTCAATATAGTTCTTTATCTCTTTATTATAGTTTGTATCTGATTCCCAGCATAAATGACTGTCCGTGCCATTCCTTTCGCTCTATCACATTGCCATTGTTACGTTCAGAGTTGACATTCTCCGTACGAGGGCCATTCTGAATAAAGCGAAGCAAAGGAGTATCCAGCAAGTTAGATGCCTTAGCAAAAAGACTGATACCATTCTTAAAGCTTTTCTCTACAGAAGCATCCAACTGCATATAGCCATCTTCCCAAATATCGTCATCATACCAGTTAGAAATATCACTCAAACGCTTTCCGGTATAACTTCCGGCAATCTGTCCTTCCCAGCCATATTTGGTACTTTTGAACAGCAGTGACAGATTTGCTACATGGGCAGCCTGACCAAACAACGGACGGGTCTGAGTGCAGGTCTTCACATCATTTCCATCCATGATTCGCTTTTCGGTCGTAATGGAAGAATGCGTGTAGGTATAATTAGCTTTTATTCCAAACCAGTTAAAATATTTCATTACATCCACTTCTACTCCTAAGTTGGTAGCATTACCAAAATTCATCGGTTTATAATAGGTATCCTGTCCTTCGTTCAGCAATCCGTATTCAATCGGATTCTTCAGTCTCTTGTAGAACATACCTACCATGAACTGCTCAGATGATTTCGGGAAGAATTCATAACGCAAATCAAGGTTATCGGCTACCGTATGTTTCAAATCCGGATTTCCTTTTTCCTTATAATCTTCATTGATAATGCTGTAAGGAACAATTTCAAAGAAGCTGGGACGGTTGATGGAACGAGCATACGAGAAACGCAGGTTCGCGTTTTTATGTACTCCGTATTTTGCATGGAAACTCGGCAATACATCCGTATATTTCTGGTTTCCTTCAGGATCTGCATTCTCTGTAGGGAACTTCAATGTATAGCCTTGATTGGTATGTTCCACACGAACGCCTGCAATAAATTCCCATTTCCGGTATGTGTATTTCACCATTCCATATCCTGCACCAATCTTTTCAGTGGCATCATAGTTTAACGGATCACTGATGTTACCGTACTTAAGCGGAGTAAACAAGATTTCATCGTAGTTATTCCAGTCCTCTCCCTGATACTGGGGATCTTTCACTCCCGTAGCAGAGTTAAAGGTATATTCATTGAAGAAGCTGTCACGTTTCTTATCGCGGTACATACCTCCTACCGAGAAGTCGAATACAGAACCTCCATCCAGTTTCAACTTATACATCAAATCAAGGTATCCGGCCTTGTCTTTATCGGAGTTATGCTCCCAACGACGGATGGCTGCTCCAGAAGTCTGTACATGGTTACCCAATAAGAAGATTTCCGCATTATCCGGTGTTTCACTGTATGCCTTTGAAAGTACAGCCGACCAATTCAAACGAAGTGCACCACCTTCCAGAAAGGCATGTTCACCTTTCAGTGTAGAATTGATAATATACTGATGATTCCACTTCATACGTACGGCTCCTTCTTTGTCGTCATGTCCGTCACGTACTTCTGCTTCTCTCATATCCATATATCCATTATACCAGGTCAGTTTATGATTGGCATTGATATGATAATCCAGTTTGGCATGAGCCCCGATACGAGTCTGTTGAGAAGAATAATTTCGGTATTCGATACCATTGTGGGTTGTTCCCGGCTGATAATACAACTGACTTTCTTTTCCTCGATACGTATTCAGATAACTACCTGCCAGCATCACACCCAATTTATTGTTAAAGAAGCGGTCACCGTAAGATAATCCGGCAGTCAAATCGGGCAACGGTTTGTTCCATTTCATCCGCAGATTATCTGTCGTAAAGTTATCCATTGTTACTCGGCTGTCTTCCGGCATTCCCATCTGCTCATAAGGAGATTTCTTCACAATCGCTCCGTGATTGAACGACTGAAAATCGCGATCAAAATACATTGCATTGTAACCGGTTGACAGATTTGCCGTAAACTGACGTTCAGAAGGCGCATCCTTCATAATCAAATTGACCGCTCCTCCGATTCCGTCACCTTCCATATTGGCGGTCAAAGATTTGGTTACTTCCAAACGGTCCAACATTTCTGACGGGAAAATATCCAGCGGCACAAAACGATTTTTGTTATCCGGACTCGGAATTTTCACTCCATTTACTAATGTATAGTTGTAACGCTTATCCATACCGCGAAGAATGGCATACTGTCCTTCACCGCTACTGTTACGTTCAATTGTCACACCTGACATTCGCTGAATCACGTTGGCTACCGTAATATCTGGAGAAAGTTCTATCGCCTTCGCACTCATCACATTCACCACGTTCATAGCCTGACGTTCGATGCCTCTTGCACCAGCTTCAGTTCTTCCCGGATTAGAAGCTACCACCACCACTTCATCCAGAGCAACGTCGTCACTCTTCAAAGGAATTACAATTTCTTTCTTATCTGCTGCTACGCTAACTTCATATTTTTTATAGCCCACATAAGAACAGACCAGCGTATATTTGTCTCTGTTCACCGACAGATTAAAACTTCCGTCCAATCCGGTTACTGTTCCTTTTCCAGGATCTTCCTTCACAATCACCGATGCACCTATAATCTCCTCTCCAGTTTGTGCATCCTTAATTTTACCTTTTATCACACCAGCTTGAACTCCAGCCGACATCAGTGATAACAATACCAATACAATCTTAGATTTCATTTGCTTTCCTTATTTGCTGCAAAAGTATCCCGTATGATTTTCATAGGTATTGCATAGAGATTTCTATTGTGTTACATTTACACGCAATATCCTTTACAATAAAAAAGAGGTACTTCCAGGCCCAGCCCGCAAATACCTCTTTTTACAAACATATTACAAATGCGATTATTTATCTTTACTTTCTGGAAGGGAAATTCCTTTTACAACCCGCTTCCAATATTCCCTTACATCGCTCCAATGATAATAAGGTGAGACATCCGTCCGCAAGGGAAGTGTGACTTCACGTTCATTCAGCAGTAATTTCACCAAAATATCCTGATTGCCTTGTTTTCGATAGAAAATAAGCTGGACATTGCCACACATCGGAATCAGGCGATAAGTGCGATATGTATCTGCTATCTTATTCCAATCGACAGTCTCCTTTTGCAGTGCGTTCATTCCCATCAGCGTGGCCAATGGAGCCAGGTTCGTGTCATGCCCGTAACGTAATGTCACCGCATTTTTCCGGGAAGCAATTACCGTATCAGCTGTTTCTATAAAATTATTCAGCAGATTTCGTTCCAGCTTATACATGCACGTATCGCTCAATGGAGAAGGCCCTTTTTCGTAATACCATTCAAAATTATTCCGCTGCCACAAATCATACTGTTCTTCGGGAGTAAATAAAAAAGAAAGATCCGGTTGGTTGTAACTACTTTGACTGATGCCATGAAGTTCGAACAAATCCATCATCAGTTTCACGGCATCCACATGCTTTTCCACGTAAACAGAGTCACGGAACATCTGTTTCATCAATCGCTCCGGATGTACATACACACTGTCGGCAGCACGATACACGGAATCCACATTCTCCAAATGCTGTGCTTCATACAAGGGATTCTTATACTTTATATAATAAGCATCCGCCTCACTGGTCTGTGTCGTAACATTCAGTTTAGGATTCAAGCCTTTCAATTCCACACATCCGGCAGCCATGGAAAGAAAAGCACGGGTCTTGTATGTGGAGCGTGCATCCACATGCGTACCGTCACTGAACACCTCCGGGTAACGGTGGAACATCCGGTCTATCAGCTCCCGATGCTGCTGCGCTCCTTTCGGAGTCAACTCTCCATAACGCCCCTCTGCCTCCTGGGCCAGAGAAGCCACCACCTTCAGCACACACTTTCCATCAGGAGTCAATACTCCCTCCTCGTCTGCTTCAAGAAGGAGTGACAACGGCGCGGCATACTTCTTCTCTTTTGTAAGATACCGGGAACCATGCCGGGCAAACATGGATATATAAAAAGGTTCATACCCTGCAGGAGCCGGAGTCAACTTCTCCTCCGGAGCCTGATAAGCATAATATTTTCCTGCAGCCAATGCCGGATTCTTTCCAATCTCCTCACGTGCACTTTGTCCCTGCATCCACAAAGGAAAAGCCAGGAACAGCACAATCCATCCTCTTTTCTTCATATATTTTCCAAATTTTAGGCGCGAAGTTACACCATTACTCCACTTAATTCCCTCTTATGTAGCTTGGAAAATCATGAAAACACTTCCCATGAAACAGAAATGAAATCCCCTTGTCACTGCTTTGAGAAACCGGCTACTTTGCTTCGATGCTGACAATTTCCTGCAAGATGCTTACTGCACTCTTCACATCTGTCACTTTCGATACTACCATGCTGCGACGCCCGTTCTGCTCTCTCAGATTACAATAACGAGGATTCTTGGCCATGTATTCAATAAACTTGCCAAAAGCCACACTCTGATAATACGGACTGTCCAGGTTGCTGACGAAGTAGAGCGTCATCCGTTCTGCCTTCAATACCACTTTTTCTACGCCCAAACGCTTGGCCAGACGTCTCAACGGAACAATACGCAGCAACTCTTCACCTTCTGGCGGTATTTTTCCGAAACGGTCAACCAGCTTGGCCTTAAAGGTTTCCACATCCTTATCCAGTTCAAGCTTATCCAGTTCACGATACAGCAACATTCGCTCACTGCTGCTCGGAATGTACTCATTCGGGAAGAGCAACTCCAGGTCACTTTCCACCGTACATTCATCCACAAACTCCTCTCCGCTGATTTTTTCTTCACCCGCTTTGATTTCCTCGGCATACAAATCAGCAAATTCCTCATTTTTCAGTTCAGTAACCGCTTCATTCAGAATCTTCTGATAAGTTTCATATCCCAAGTCTGCAATAAAACCACTCTGTTCTGCCCCCAACATATTTCCAGCTCCACGGATATCCAAATCCTGCATGGCAATGTGAATGCCACTGCCCAAATCACTGAAATTCTCAATGGCCTGCAAACGGCGTCTGGCTTCCGGTGTAAGCGATGACAAAGGTGGTGCCAGCAAATAGCAGAATGCTTTCTTATTGCCTCGTCCCACTCGCCCGCGCATCTGGTGCAAGTCGCTCAATCCAAAATTCTGCGCCTGATTGATAATGATGGTGTTGGCATTAGGGATGTCAATTCCACTCTCAATAATCGTCGTGGCCAACAATACATCATAATCATAATTGACAAAGTCGAAGATAATCTTCTCCAGTTCTTCCGGCTGCATCTGTCCATGCCCGATACATACCCGACAATCCGGTATATTCCGCAGAATCATCGCCTTCAGCTCCACCAGATTCTGAATGCGGTTGTTCACAAAGAAAACTTGCCCGTTGCGGCTCATTTCAAAATTGATGGCTTCGGATATAATTTCTTCATTGAATGTATGCACTTCTGTCTGAATAGGGTAACGGTTGGGAGGAGGCGTCTGGATGACAGACAAGTCTCTGGCCCCCATCAAAGAGAACTGAAGCGTACGCGGAATAGGAGTCGCCGTCAGTGTCAGCGTATCTACATTGATCTTCAACTGGCGAAGCTTTTCCTTCACACTTACGCCAAACTTCTGCTCCTCGTCAATGATAAGCAGACCCAAATCCTTGAATTTGACACTTTTGCCAATAATCTTATGCGTACCGATAAGGATATTGATTTTACCGTCGGCCAACTCTTTCAGAATACGGCTTGTATCCTTTGCCGTACGTGCCCGGCTCAGGTATTCCACCTTACAAGGCATATCCTCCAGACGTTTCTTGAAAGTCTGGAAGTGCTGATAAGCCAGTACCGTAGTCGGCACCAGCACCGCTACTTGCTTGTTGTCAGTCACTGCCTTAAATGCGGCACGGATAGCGACCTCTGTCTTACCAAAACCCACGTCACCACAGACAAGACGGTCCATCGGCTTATCACTTTCCATGTCCGCCTTTACTTCCTGAGTAGCCTTTAACTGATCCGGAGTATCTTCATACAAGAAACTGGCCTCCAGTTCGTGCTGCAAAAAGCTGTCCGGACTATATTTAAACCCTTTCTCCTGTTTACGCTGAGAATAAAGTTTAATCAAATCACGGGCAATATCCTTGATTTTAGTCTTCGTCCGTTCCTTGATTTTTTCCCAGGCTCCTGTGCCCAGCTTACTGATACGGGGCTGTTCTCCTTCTTTTCCTTTGTACTTGGAGATTTTATGTAATGAATGAATGGACACAAACACCACATCCTCATTCTGGTATACCAGTTTGATGACTTCTTGCGTAGTGTTTCCGTTCGGAATACGCACCAGTCCTGCAAACCGTCCGATACCGTGGTCGATATGTACCACATAATCGCCCGGTTCAAACATATTCAGTTCCTTGAGCGACAATGCCACATTTCCACTACGTGCCTTGTCACTGCGAAGGTTGTATTTATGGAAACGGTCGAATATCTGATGGTCCGTGAACACACAAACCCGCAACGCATGGTCCACAAACCCTTCATGCAACGTACGGTCTACCGGTTCAAAGGTAATGTCATCGCCTCTTTCCTTAAAAATATCTTTCAAACGTTCCGTCTGCTTCATGCTGTCCGAGCAGATATACAGACGATATTTCCGTTGCAGGAAATCGGTGAAAGAACTTGCAACCAAATCAAAATTCTTGTGGAAAATGGGTTGTACGGAGGTCTCGAACGACAAGCGTGCCTGCGGAGTTCCTAGGGCCTTATGCCCGAAATCTACCCGGAAGAATTCAAGGGCACGCACCGTGAATTCAGCTCCGTCAATCAGTTTCCTGGACAAATTCATCAGTTCCGTCTGCTCGCCTTCATACGCTTTCAGTGCCTGAGGAGAAACCGCCTCATCGTGTACGGCCTGAATACGTTCGCGCACCCAGAGCAAGTCTTTTACCCAAAGTGTAGCGCCTTTATCCACGAAATCCAGAAAACAGATATCCGCTCCTTCCGTTCCTGAAAGTTCAGGTACAATACAGATAGAATCTTTCTTTTCTTTCGACAACTGAGTTTCTACTTCAAACGTACGCAAACTATCAATTTCATCTCCGAAAAAGTCAATGCGGTAAGGATATTCCGATGCAAAAGAATACACGTCAAGAATGCTGCCGCGCAAAGCAAACTGTCCAGGCTCATAGACATAGTCCACATGCTCAAACCCATACTTGGAAAGCGTCTCCATCAATTTGACCGTATCTTCCTGCTGTCCCACTTTCAAGGTCAGCATCGCATCCGAGAGTCGTTTCCGAGAAACTACTTTCTCTGCCAAAGCTTCCGGATAAGTGACTACCGTGACCGGCTTCTTCTGCTCCAGTCTGCTCAGCACTTCCGTGCGAAGAATTTCATTGGCTGCATCTTTCTGTCCGTATTTGATGGCACGACGGTAAGAAGACGGAAAAAACAGGACATCAGTCTCTCCGTTCACCTGCACCAGGTCATGGTAAAAATACCCGGCTTCCTCCAAATCGTTCAGTATAAACACATGAATCCCCGGTATCGTCTTGACCGATACCGAAGCAAACAAGGAAGCACACGAACCGTGCATACCCTCCAAATAAACAGTCTTTATATCCTTATTTTTACGTAAAGAAGCCAAGCCTGCCACATTAGGATGCTTGGCATATACCTCTTGAAGCTCTTTTATACTCATTGTCTCATCAATAGATGCTGCAAAAATAATCAATCTCGTTTGAATATGCGCACAAAAAACAAAGAATACAACGGCAACTCTTACTTAAAATTTAAAGCTGAGACTTTCGTACGGCAAACAGTTGCCACTCCAGTGCACGGAATAAAAACTCAAAATATCTTCTTCGGAAGGATTTCCCACTACATTATATACACCCAAACGAAGCAAGAGCAATTTATCGCCGAATGATTTCCGGTAAGAATAGCCCACATCCACCCGATAATTCAGCGGCTCACGCTTTTCACGAAATTCTTCTACCGACAAAGGCTCATAATCTTCATTCAAGAACCGGACTTTTCCGGAACGCAGCATACCTCCTACAGAGAAAGAAGAATGAGTCGTCAACTGATATGACAAGGCTCCCCCCAACTGATGAGGTACATCGTACAAAG
>ERZ773131.1564-NODE-1564-length-16330-cov-3.391951_pt1 | contig 16330 bp, 14 predicted proteins | sample MGYA00511082_ERZ773131 | MGnify/ENA primary metagenome ERZ773131 (study PRJEB29015, sample SAMEA2737813) | human gut metagenome | biome: human gut; feature: human-associated habitat; material: faeces | place: China | collected 2012 ... | reverse complement strand
CTTGTGTATTGCCAATGCTACCACTGCTTTCAGCGATTGTGATTGGTCAAAATCAACGCCCTAATATGTGGCGCGCTTTCGCATTAAGCTTTGTGTATGTGCAGGGGATGGCGCTGACTTATACCTTACTAGGCTTGATTGTAGCTGCAATTGGTTTGCCATTCCAAGTGGCGTTGCAACATCCTTATGTGATGATTGGGTTATCAATCATCTTTGTTTTGTTAGCTTTGTCGATGTTCGGGGTATTTACCTTACAGCTTCCAAGCTCATTACAAACAAAACTATCTTTACTTAGTCAACAGCAAAAAGCCGGTGCCTTTGGTGGAGTGTTCTTAATGGGAATGATTGCGGGACTTGTCGCTTCACCTTGTACATCAGCACCGCTTTCAGGGGCCTTGCTTTATGTGGCGCAGAGTGGCGATTTATTCACTGGTGCGATTACGCTTTATTTGCTCGCATTAGGGATGGGCGTACCACTTATTTTAATCACCTTATTCGGTAATAAAATCCTGCCTAAATCAGGTATGTGGATGGAAACGGTCAAAAAGCTCTTTGGCTTTGTGATGCTCGCATTACCGGTATTCTTAATTTCTCGTATTTTACCAGATGAATGGACACCAAGATTATGGGCGATGCTCGGCACTGCATTTTTTATTTGGTTTGCTTTCCAAATGCCGAAAAATGGTACAGGTTGGGTATTCCGAATTCTCTTTTTAGTGGCAGCCATGATTAGTGTTAAACCGCTTCAAACTTGGGTTTGGGGTGAAAGCCAAGCACCAAGTGCGGTCGAAAATAAAGTGGTTTCCCATGTTGAATTTAAGAAAGTGAAAAGCGAAGCTGAATTGCAACAAGTACTTGCTGAAAATAACAAATCACTTGTGATGCTCGATCTTTATGCGGATTGGTGTGTGGCTTGTAAAGAGTTTGAAAAAGAAACATTTAGCGATCCTCGTGTACAAAAAAACTTTGGCGATATGTTGCTCCTTCAAGTTGATATGACAAAAAACTCTGAAGAAAACCGTGCTTTAATGACAAAATATAAAGTGCTAGGTTTACCGACTATTTTATTCTTTAACCTAGATGGAAAAGAAATAGAGGGGAGTCGTGTTAACGGATTCATGTCGCCTGTTGAGTTTCTACAATGGATTGAGAAAATCAGTAAACCATAAAATTATTTCTTAATCGTAAAAAGTCCTTTTCGATTTAAGGTATTGCTTAGTGTTAAGTTAATCATTAATATACACCCCGTTCTCAAATCACTTTTTATTTTTATGAGGTAAACTTTATGAAAAACTTAGAAAAATATTCTCCGTATGTTTTAGCTTTATTACGTATCATCGCTGCCTATATGTTTATCTTGCACGGTACAGCGAAATTCTGGGAATTCCCAGTGTCAATGACTGGTGGTAATGGTGCGGTGGGCGATCCACTAATGATCGTTGGTGGGATAATTGAGATTGTCGGTTCAATCTTATTAATTTTAGGTTTATTTGTTCGCCCAGCGGCATTTATCCTTTCAGGTCAAATGGCTTATGCATATTTCTTCATGCATGTAGCAGGTAAAGGGAATTTATTCTTCCCAATCGCGAACGGTGGTGAACTTGCTTTATTTTATTCTTTAGTGTTCTTCTATTTTGTGTTTGCTGGTGCCGGCGCATTTTCTCTAGACAACCGCAAACGTTAATCAATTATCTCATTAATTTATTGCCCGCATTTTGCGGGCTTTTTTTTTAATCAATTAAATAAATCACACACTTTTAAGTGTGCTTACCAGTAAAATTTTTTCTATATAAACGCAAACGTTTGCGCTATAATTTATCCCACTTATTTTTAACCATTTAATGAAAGGAAAATGTAATGACAGATCGTCCAATTCGTCAGGCTTTACTGAGTGTTTCTGATAAAGCCGGTATCGTAGAATTTGCTCAAGGCTTAATACAGCGTGGTGTAAAATTACTTTCCACAGGCGGTACTGCAAAATTGTTAGAGCAACATGGTTTGCCGGTGACTGAAGTGTCTGATTATACGGGATTCCCTGAAATGATGGACGGTCGTGTGAAAACCTTGCATCCAAAAGTACATGGCGGGATTCTTGGTCGTCGTGGTACAGATGATGCCATCATGCAGCAACATGGCATTGAAGGCATTGATATGGTTGTTGTGAATTTATATCCATTTGCCGCAACAGTAGCGAAGCCAAATTGTACGTTAGAAGACGCGGTAGAAAATATCGATATCGGTGGACCAACCATGGTGCGTTCTGCCGCGAAAAACCATAAAGATGTGGCGATCGTAGTGAATAATCATGATTTTAACAACATTCTTGCTGAAATGGATAAACACCACAACAGACTAACACTTGAAACTCGTTTTGACCTTGCGATTAAAGCATTTGAACATACCGCTCAATATGATTCTATGATTGCCAACTATTTTGGACAAATGGTGAAACCGTATCATGTAGCAGAGGAAGAAGACGCGAATGCGAAGTGCGGTCAATTCCCACGTACTTTAAATCTTAACTTCGTGCGTAAACAAACCATGCGTTACGGCGAGAATTCCCATCAAAATGCGGCTTTCTACGTTGATTTAAATGTGAAAGAAGCGAGCGTAGCCACCGCTCATCAATTACAAGGTAAAGCCTTGTCTTACAATAATATTGCTGACACTGATGCGGCACTTGAATGCGTGAAAGAATTTGATGAGCCGGCTTGCGTGATCGTTAAACATGCAAATCCATGCGGCGTGGCTTTAGGTAAAGATATTTTAGAAGCCTACAACCGCGCTTACCAAACCGATCCAACCTCTGCATTTGGCGGCATTATTGCTTTCAACCGTGAATTAGACGAAAAAACCGCGACTGAAATTGTGGAACGTCAATTTGTTGAAGTGATTATTGCACCGAAAGTATCAGCTGAAGCGCAAGAAGTGGTGAAACGTAAGAAAAATGTTCGTTTGCTTGAATGTGGCGAGTGGACGTCACGTTCTGAACGTCTAGATTTCAAACGTGTAAACGGCGGTTTATTAGTGCAAGATGCGGATTTAGGCATGGTTGGCGTGGATGATTTAAAAGTGGTAAGTAAACGTCAGCCAACTGAACAAGAACTAAAAGACTTATTGTTCTGCTGGAAAGTAGCGAAATTTGTGAAATCGAATGCCATTGTTTACGCCAAAGACAATCAAACTATCGGTATCGGTGCTGGCCAAATGAGCCGCGTATATTCTGCGAAGATTGCAGGGATTAAGGCACAGGATGAAGGTTTAACCGTAGCCGGTTGTGTGATGGCATCTGATGCATTCTTCCCATTCCGTGACGGTATTGATGCGGCGGCGAAAGTGGGAATTCAATGTGTTATCCATCCAGGTGGTTCAATGCGCGATCAAGAAGTCATTGATGCAGCGGATGAACATAATATGGTGATGGTATTAACTGGAATGCGTCATTTTAGACATTAATTTATGTCGTAACTTCGCTCAATGAGCGACTTACTTATTCCCCCTCTTTCGTAAAGAGGGGGCGAGGGGGAGATTTAAACGATGCTAAATATACTATGAGGTTGAAATAACTTCTGCCAAATCTCCCCTACCCCTCTTTGCTAAAGAGGGGATTAAATTCAAAAAGATACAAGGAGTATTATGAACATTCTCATCATCGGAAATGGCGGTCGTGAACACGCCTTGGCTTGGAAAGCAGCACAATCTCCATTGGCAGATAAAGTTTTTGTCGCACCGGGCAATGCGGGTACAGCATTGGAACACAAAGTAGAAAACGTAAATATTTCTGCAACAGATATCCCCGCATTAGTTAAATTTGCTCAAGATAAACAAATTGGATTAACCATTGTTGGCCCTGAAGCCCCATTAGTAATTGGGGTAGTCGATGCATTTCGGGCTGCAGGATTAAAAATTTTTGGTCCAACTAAAGCGGCTGCGCAATTGGAAGGTTCAAAAGCATTCACTAAAGATTTCCTCGCGCGCCACAAAATTCCAACGGCAGAATATCAAAACTTCACTGAAGTAGAACCTGCCTTGGCGTACTTACGTGAAAAAGGTGCACCAATTGTCGTAAAAGCAGATGGTTTAGCGGCGGGCAAAGGCGTAATCGTTGCAATGACATTGCAGGAAGCGGAAGAGGCTGTGCGTGATATGCTTTCTGGCAATGCCTTTGGTGAAGCGGGTAGCCGAGTGGTGATTGAAGAGTTTCTAGATGGCGAAGAAGCCAGTTTTATCGTCATGGTAGATGGTAAAAACGTCGAGCCTATGGCAACCAGTCAAGATCATAAACGCGTGGGCGAAAATGATACAGGCTTAAATACTGGCGGTATGGGGGCGTATTCACCTGCGCCAGTGGTAACACCTGAAATTCATGATCGCATTATGCGTGAAGTGATTTATCCAACGGTTAATGGTATGGCTGCGGAAGGCAATGTTTATACTGGCTTCCTATATGCAGGATTAATGATCATGCCGAATGGTCAGCCGAAAGTGATCGAATTTAACTGTCGTTTTGGCGATCCAGAAACTCAGCCGATTATGCTACGCCTCGAATCAGATCTGGTAGGATTTTGTCTTAAAGCTTGCGATGGTAAATTGAACGAAGTGAAATCCCAATGGAATCCAAAATCTTCCTTAGGGATTGTTTTGGCGGCTGAAGGCTATCCAGGCGATTATCGCAAGGGCGATGAAATCACCGGTTTGCCACAAAGTGCGGTCGAAAATGAGAAAGTTTTCTTAGCGGGCGTTGCAGAACAAGAAGGCAAGTTAGTCACGAACGGCGGTCGCGTGCTTTGTGTCACTGCATTAGGCGAAAGTGTATTTGAAGCACAACAAAAAGCCTTAAAACTCGCTGAGCAAATTCAATGGTCTGGACGTTTTTATCGTCGAGATATTGGTTATCGTGCTATTGAACGTGAGCAGCAAAAATAATTACATTTAATGTTAAGGAACAGTATGGATTATAAAAATAAAGAATTATGTCGTCTTCGCACAATCAGTTTTTTTCTAACATTACATAAAGATAAAACTCAATGGGAAAGCGCCCTCTATTCGGTGAAACGTGATGTGGATTTGTTATTACCTGCTGTGCAGAAAGCAGGTTATACCTTGCAATCGATTCGAGTGATTACCAATCCCTTTGGTGAATATTTGGATTTAACCAATTTGCAGACAGCAAAAGCAGATTTGCAGTATTTAACGGAATTATTGAATAAATTTAATGAAAGTGGAATTCGTCTTCGATTTGCAATAGGCGCAGCAAGAAATAAAGAGGAAATAGCGTTATTACCAGAGTTAATCGCGGCTTATGGCGACTTGTGTAATGCTTGTGTAAATGTGCCATTAGATGAACATGGCGTGTTAGATAATGAACTTATCGAACAATCTGTTTATGCGGTACAACAAATTGCGAACATCACACCTCGTGGAGAAGGTAATTTTAACTTTACTGTGAATTTTAACTGCAAGCCATTTATTCCTTATTTCCCAGCAGGTTATCATCTAAGTCATTTGCCGAACAGTTTTGTCATTGGTTTAGAAACACCAGATCTATTGGTAGAAGTATTAAAATCTGTGCCAAAATCTCCTCATAGTCAATTTTATGCTGATTGCTATCGAGCTATGTCGCAAGCTCTGCAATATCATGTAGATCAAGTATTAGAGATGTTAAGTGCGGTCAAATTATCAGGTGAATTTGAATTTGCAGGTATTGATAGTTCGGCGGCACCATCTAAAAATTGTGCATCCATGACAAAAGTGTATGAATTAATGGGATTACCCTATTTTGGTGCGGCTGGTTCAGTAGAGGTTTCTGCGTTACTGACAAAAGTGTTTAAATCAATCCAACGTGTGCCATTGGTTGGGTTTTCCGGATTAATGTTGGCGGTGACAGAAGATTTGGGTTTAGCCGAAGGGACACAAAAACAATATTTTGATATTCGCGCTTTACTGACTTATAGCGCCGTATGTGGTATCGGTTTAGATACGGTTCCTGTGGCGGGAAATGCTAAGGCTGAAAGTATAGCGGCTATTATGCGTGATACGGGAACGATGGCATTTCGCTTAAATAAACCGCTAACTGTGCGTTTATTCCCAATTCCGAATAAGGTTGCAGGTGAAATATCCGAATTTGAGAGTGATGATTTATGTAACTGCCGCCTTTTACATATTCCGGATTAAAAAAATTTTTCCCTACTTTGTATTGATGAATGTTATCTCTACTGTCAATAAAAGGAATATCTCATGAGAAAATTAATATTGGGTGGTTTTGTTGCTGTATTATTCTCAGGGTGTACGGTAGCTCATCAGCAAACTGGACAAGAACAAGCCTTAGTCGGCGATTGGATTTGTCATGTGAAACCAGCGGCAAAATCCCCTTTACCTGTTGAGCATTTTGATTATGTCACCTATCACGCAGATCAAACTGTGCTTCTACGTGGTATTTCACAGATTGATACAAAAGAAGGCTGGATGCGTTATTTATTGCAAGCTAAAGCCAAATGGCAGGCGAATGAGGGCAAGTTAAGTTATGACTTTACAGATCGTCTATTTAAAATTGCGCATTCACCACAAGTTGCGAAAATTATTGAACAATCTCCAGAATTTAAAGAATTAGATAAGGAATTTGTTTCACCTTGTGATCGTTGTGGTGATCATTTGGATATGAAGATTAAAATGAAAAGCCCAACAAGGATGACAAATTTTAATACGTATACGAAAGAAACCAGCCAATGCCGTAAACTGGGAGCTGGCGAGAAAACAAAAGAAGTTAAATTAATTGAAAAATTAGTGAAAGAAAAAGGCTCGATTTAGATAAATGAATGTTTTTCATTGTAATAATGAAAAATATGGTCGAAATTTTTGATTAAGTTTTTGCCTAGAAACAGGTAAACTATACATAAATAATGCAAACAACGAGGAAAACACAATGTTTAAAAAAAGTATGAACATCGCTGATTACGATCCGGTTCTATGGCAAGCCATTCAGGACGAAAATCGTCGTCAAGAAGAGCATATCGAACTTATCGCGTCTGAAAACTATGCGAGTCCACGCGTAATGGAAGCGCAAGGTTCACAGTTTACTAACAAGTATGCTGAAGGCTATCCTGGTAAACGTTACTACGGCGGTTGTGAGTACGCAGACATTGTGGAGCAGTTGGCGATTGATCGCGCGAAAGAGTTATTTGGTGCGGATTATGTGAACGTACAACCACACTCAGGTTCACAAGCAAATGCGGCAGTATATGGTGCATTAATCAATGCGGGTGATACCATTTTAGGGATGGATTTAGCACACGGTGGTCACTTAACCCATGGGGCAAAAGTGAGTTTCTCCGGTAAAATCTATAATTCTGTACTTTATGGTATCACTGCTGATGGTTTAATCGACTATGAAGATGTGCGTCAAAAAGCGTTAGAACATAAACCAAAAATGATCGTGGCGGGTTTCTCTGCTTATTCTCAAGTGGTAGATTGGAAAAAAATGCGCGAAATTGCGGATGAAGTGGGCGCGTATTTATTTGTTGATATGGCTCACGTTGCGGGCTTAATCGCAGCAGGTTTATATCCAAACCCATTACCATACGCACATGTTGTAACAACGACCACCCATAAAACCTTAGGTGGTCCACGTGGTGGTTTAATCCTTTCTTCTTGTGGTGATGAAGAGCTTTACAAACGCTTGCAATCTTCTGTTTTCCCTGCAAACCAAGGTGGTCCATTAGTTCACATTATTGCGGCGAAAGCAGTATGTTTCAAAGAAGCATTAGAGCCTGCTTATAAAGAATACCAAGCAAACGTGATTAAAAATGCGAAAGCAATGGTAGAAGTGTTTAAACAACGTGGTTATGACGTGGTTTCAAACGGCACAGAAAACCACTTGTTCTTAGTCAGTTTCATCAAACAAGGCTTAACCGGTAAAGCAGCAGATGCCGCGTTAGGTAAAGCGAATATCACAGTGAATAAAAACTCCGTACCAAATGATCCACAAAAACCATTTGTGACCTCTGGTATCCGTGTAGGTACACCAGCAGTGACTCGTCGAGGTTTTAACGAACAAGACTGTCGTGAATTAGCCGGTTGGATGTGTGATGTATTGGATGCATTAGGCAAAAAAAACGAAGAACAAGTGATTACAGCAACCAAAGAAAAAGTATTGGCAATCTGCAAACGTCTTCCTGTTTACGCAAACTAATTTTTCATCTTTGCTAAACGAAACGGTGACATCAATGAAGGATGTTGCCGTTTTTTATTTTAATTTTTTTATGATTTATAGGGAAAGGTAAGAGCTAATTAGTTGATATTATAGCGCTATTTTTCTGACTGATTGAATAGTTGAATAAAATACTATATTATTTGGTAGCTCAACTAAACGATAAATATATTAATTCTTCAGCCTAAAGAGCCCGGGTAAAAACCAGTCTCCATTATGCTTACTTAAATTGCCACGATAGTGGTTTAACGGTGCTGAGCCTATTATCCAATTTAGTTAAAAATCCAACCGCACTTTCGATTCAATTGAAATACATTTATCTCCCAAAGGAAGTCCTATGTTTAAAACATTATTAAATTTATTTCGCTCGACTGACAAAAATAGTCTTGAAGCCTTAAAACAACATGCAGAACAAGGTGATGCAGAGGCAATATATCAGTTGGGGAGAGTATATGCTCTTGGTAAAGGGGAAGAAGTCGATTACGATAAAGCAATGACGTTATATCACCGCGCGAATGCATTGGGTTATCCATTAGCAGCAAATAATATTGGCGCACTTTATGATGATATGGGCGAGCCTGAAAAATCAGTGGAATGGTTTGAGCAAGGCATTCGTCAAGGCGATAAACGAGCGACAATCAATTTGGGACGATTCTATCTTTTAGGCATTGGCGTGGAGCAAGATACATTTAAAGGCATGCAAATGCTAGAGAAATATGACGATGATGGGCTTGCTTTATATCTCTTAGCGCAGGTATATGATGGCGTTATAGGATATGGAGTTCCAATTAATTATCCTAAAGCATTGGAATATTACTTGCTTGCTGAGAAGAATAAACAAGATTTAACCAATGAAGATTTAATGACGCTTTATAATAACCTTGGGATACTCTACAACGCTCACGAGGATATTCCAACTAATTATGCTGAAGCGCAAAAATACCTAACCAAAGCTGCTGAAATGGGGCTTCCCCATGCAATGTATGGTTTAGCAAATTTACACGGTTTTAAAGGGGATAAAAAGCAAGCCTTCAAATGGTATTTAAAAGCTGCTGAAAATGGCTTAATTGATGCCTATTACTATGTTGGTAATGCTTATAAAAGAGGTGAGGGCGTTCAACAAGATAGCCAAAAAGCCCTGAAATGGCTAGAGCTAGCAGCAGAATGCCAAATGAGGGATGCGGCTAGGGAATTGGCTGAGATTTACCAGGATGGGCTAGGTAATGTGTCACAAAATTTAGAAAAGGCTCAAGCGTTTTATCTACTTGCAAAAGAAGATGGAGAGGATGTCGAACGCTCAGTGCAACAGTTGCAAAGTCGTCTTGCTGTGCGTGATGATTTTGGTGCATTACTTGAACGAGCTAAAGAAGGCAATCTTGAGGCACAAAAGGATTTAGCGATGGCTTACGTTCGAGGTGATGAAATTGAACAGAATTATGAAGAAGCCTTTAAATGGTATAAAGCCGCTGCGGAACAAGGTGATGCTGATGCACAAAATAGTCTGTACAATCGCTATGCAAAAGGCGAAGGAGTTGAACAAAATAGCGAAGAAGCGATGAAATGGCTACATCGTAGTGCAGAACAAGGTCATGGGCTAGCTTACTATAATTTAGGATTTGAATATAGTTCAGGTGATTTAGTTAGAAAAGATGAATTAGAAGCGATCAAATGGTATAAAAAGGCCGCGAAAAAAGACGTCACGGAAGCTTATTATCAACTTGGATTTCTTTATACTTATGGCGATACTATTAAAAAAGATTATCAGTCTGCACGGGTATATTATGAATTGGCGGGCGGAAGCTGGAACGGTGAAGCACAAAATGAATTAGGTATCCTTCACTTTAATGGGCTAGGAACACCAAAAGATGATGCAAAAGCCTTTCTCTATTTCCAACTTGCTGCTGAAAACGGCAGTCCTGAGGGAATGTACAATTTAGGTGCGATGTATGACAATGGTTTTGGTACAAAACGTAATAGCAAACTTGCCGATCAATGGTTTAAAAAATCCTGTGAAGCTGGATATGAAAAAGCCTGTGAGATGCTATAAAAATAACACCTTACTTGATGTTTGTTCATGCAAAAGGAGAGGCGTAATACCAGATTAATATGTTAAAATGAACTATTATTTTTGATCTTCTCGTTTACGCATAATGCTGATTCAGCTTTTATTTGTAATGTTAGCGGCGGTGAATATCGCCGCTTATTTTTTAATGTGGAAAGACAAAGTCCGCGCGGTTCGTCATGGCTGGCGAATTTCTGAAAATACTTTCTTTCTATTAAGTCTTCTTGGTGGGTTTATTGGTATTTCTTTCTTGAATAATGTTGAGTACAGAATGACTTTCAGTAAGAAAAAAGCCTAGAGAATATCTCTAGGCTTTTTAGTATGCGATTAGACTACTTAAAAATGAGGCGTCGATTTCGACTTTTCTTCACTTGTGAAAGTGTAATTAATCCCAACACAATGACATAGACAGCGAAAATAAATACCAACCATTGCACCATCGTGATGCCGAAAAGTGACCATTGGCTTTCGTTACAGCTGCCTGTTGGATTGAAGACCGTAGGTAGCCATTTATGGAATGGTAACGTTTCTGGAAAGTTTGGTATAAATTCACATTGTTTCCATGGCGCAGGGTTCATTTGTAAATCAAGGTGATGAATGGAAATCATTAATCCTTTGATTGCACTAAATAAACCCACAATAAGAGCAAGAATGCGGACAATAAGCGAACTAGGGGCTAAGGCACCGATAAAACCAGCAATAAATAACCCTACCATAGCTAAACGTTCGTAAACACAAAGTACGCAAGGTTGTAAACCCATTCCGTATTGAAAGTAAAGTGCGGTGGATTCTAGGGCAAATGCGGAAAATGCCAAAAAGATCCACGCTGAACGTTTAAGGGATAATTGCTTAAAAAAGTCGAGCATTCTTTCTCCTTATGCTTCATTAAATTGGAAGAATTAAGCCAAGGTTTGCAAGCCAAATCGTCATTCCTGGTAGGATAAATTCGATTGCAAGGAAACCAACTAGCGTTAATACGATAGTGTAAGGCAATGCCATGTAGACCATTCTACCATAAGAAAGTTTAATTAACGGTGCAAGCGATGATGTTAATAAGAACAAGAACGCGGCTTGACCGTTTGGTGTAGCGACAGAAGGTAAGTTTGTACCTGTATTGATTGCTACCGCAAGTAATTCAAATTGGTGCGGTGTAATTGCGCCTGTCGCAAGGGCATGTTTCGCTTCATTGATATAAACTGTTGCTACGAATACGTTATCAGAAATCGCAGAAAGTAAACCATTGAAACCGTAGAATAATGCTAACTGTGTTTTCTCTTCAGAACTTAATACAAAGTGAATAATTGGCGCAAAAAGTTTTTGATCGATAATCACCGCAACGACAGAGAAAAATACGACTAATAATGCAGTGAAAGGTAAACTTTCTTGGAATGCTTTACCAATAGCGTGTTCATCAGTTACACCAGTAAAGGTTGTTGCAAGGATAATCACACTTAAACCAATCATGCCTACAGCCGCTAAATGGAAGGCTAAACCTAAGATCAACCAAACCGCGATAACCGCTTGGACAGAAAGACGAATCTTATCTTGTTTAGACATTTTTTGTGCGTTTTCACGATCTAAATCCGCTAAGACTTGCCATACTTCTTCCGGTAGTTTTTCACCATAACCGAATAATTTAAATTTTTCGACTAAAATACAAGTGAGTAATCCGCAGATAAATACAGGGACTGTCACAGGAGCCATACGGAAGAAAAATTCAATGAAATTCCATTTGGCTTGTTCTGCAATGATTAAGTTTTGTGGTTCACCCACCATGGTCATTACACCACCGAGTGCAGTACCGACACCAGCATGCATCATTAAGCTACGTAAGAAAGAGCGGAATTTTTCGAGAGTTTCGTGATTTTTAATTTTGTTATCATCAGAAATATCAACCGCATCTTGTAGTGTTTTACCAGATGCGACTTTGTGATAAACCCCATAGAAACCCATAGCTACGCTGATAATTACTGCAACAACAGTAAGTGCATCTAAGAAAGCTGAAAGAAATGCAGCACTAAAACAGAACGCGATAGAAAGTACGATTTTAGAACGGATACGGACTAATAACTTGGTGAAAACATAAAGCAAAAGTTGCTTCATAAAATAAATACCAGCGACCATGAAGATTAAAAGTAAAACCACTTCAAAGTTTGCCACGATCTCCGCTTTAACGTGTTCGGCATTCGTCATGCCAATGGCAATGGCTTCAAATGCTAATAAACCACCTGGTTGAAGAGGGTAGCATTTTAATGCCATGGCTAGGGTGAAAATAAACTCAGCTACGAGTAGCCAGCCAGCAATAAATGGGCTGACGAAAAAGAATAAAATTGGATTAATTACCAAGAAGGCAATAATGGTTAATTTATACCAATCTGGACTTGCGCCCAGAAAGTTTTTCATAAATGCTTGTGTGTAAGTCATATCGAACTCCGTTTTTTTATAGTCTTGTCATTGTAATATATACTGCTTTAAAGGATAATAGACCAGTTAAAGATTTATTGAATAAATCACATTTTTTTGATCTTTTTAAGCTTTTTTATATTTATTTTATATTTATGCAAACAGATAATACCCTTTTACGGGCTCAAAGCCCAGCCGCTCTTGCCGAAGAATATATTGTTAGAAGTATTTGGGATAATGTATTTCCCGCAGGCACCAATCTTCCTTCTGAGCGTGATTTAGCTGATAAAATTGGTGTAACACGCACCACATTACGCGAAGTATTGCAGCGTTTGGCTCGTGATGGTTGGCTTACCATTCAACACGGCAAGCCGACAAAAGTCAATGATATTTGGGATACAGCCGGCCCAAGCATTATTGAAACTTTAATTACCTTAGATCGTCAGAGTGCCCCATTAATCATTGAAAATATGCTTTCGTTGCGTAGTCGTATGTCTGAATCTTATATTTATGAAGCTGTCAAAAATTCACCTAAAGCTTCAGTTGCTTTGTTTAAAGGGTTAGATTCATTAGAAAATACAGCAGAGAGCTATATGGAATTCGATTATGCCTTATTCCGCCAATTTACAGTCATGGCGAATAAACCCTTCTATCGTTTGATTTTTAATAGTTTACGTGGGGTTTATCATAAAATTGGCTTATTGTTTTTCAGCGAAGAAAAACATCGCCAAGTCACGCATGATTTCTATGTTGAATTGCGCGATATTTGTGAAAGTGGCCAATCCGATTTAGTGGTAGGCTGTATTCGCAAACATAAGCAAGTGACTTCCGCCTACTGGCGAGCCATTTTAGAAAGCTTGCCAAAAGATTTAGCAACAGAATAATATTAAAAGTGCGGTTGAAAATGACCGCACTTTTTCCTTATATCAAAGACTCAATATTATGCGTATTCCAAGAATTTATCATCCAGAATCCCTTAAAAATCAATCTACTTGCCAACTTTCAGAGGATGCGGCTAATCACGTAGGACGTGTACTTCGAATGACTGAAAGTGAGCAAATTGAATTATTTGATGGAAGTAATCATATTTATCCAGCCAAAATTATTGAAGCGAGCAAAAAAGCCGTTAAAGTGGAAATTCTAGGCTGTGAATTGAGTGATAAAGAGTCGAATTTATCGATTCACTTAGGGCAGGTTATTTCCCGTGGTGATCGAATGGAATTTACAATCCAAAAATCTGTGGAATTGGGCGTGAACGTGATTACACCATTGTGGTCAGAACGCTGTGGCGTGAAGCTAGACGGCGAACGCATGGATAAGAAAATCCAACAATGGCAAAAAATTGCTATTGCCGCTTGTGAACAATGTGGACGTAATGTTGTACCAGAAATTCGTCCGTTAATGAAATTACAAGATTGGTGTGCTGAAAATGATGGTGCGCTAAAATTGAATTTACATCCAAGAGCCCAATATTCAATTAAAACCTTACCTTCCATTCCAAAAGAAGGGGTTCGTTTACTTATTGGTTCAGAAGGTGGTTTATCACCTCAAGAAATCGCTCAAACTGAACAACAAGGATTTACTGAAATTTTATTAGGAAAGCGAGTATTGCGTACAGAAACTGCCTCTTTGGCAGCGATCAGTGCGTTACAAATTTGTTTTGGAGATTTGGGATAATGATGGATTTACAAGGGGAATTTTTAATTGCGATGCCACAGTTAGAGGATTATTTCCAAAATACCGTGGTGTATATGTGTGAGCATAATGAGCAAGGTTCGATGGGTTTAGTGATTAATCAACCCACCGATTTAAGCATTGCCGAACTGTATTCAAAAATGAATTTTATGATGAAAAATGACCGCACTTTTAGCAATGAACTTGTACTTGCAGGTGGTCCAGTACATTCTGAGCGAGGTTTTATTCTTCATAAGAAAACCGCGAAAGAATTTGAACACAGCTATAAAATTACCGATGAGATGTATCTCACCACTTCGGCAGATATTGTGGAAACCTTTGGTTCAGCGGATGCGCCCGAGAAATATCTTGTTGCGCTCGGTTGTGCAAGTTGGACAGCCGGGCAGCTTGAACAAGAGATTGCAGATAATGCGTGGCTGGTCGCGCCAGCGTCAGACACCATTTTGTTTGAAACCATTTATGAAGATCGTTATCCTGCAGCGAATCAATTATTAGGGATTCATCCTCATAATTTTGTCTTTTCACAAGTGGGGCACAGTTAATGGGCATCACGGCAATCGCGTTTGATTTCGGTACAAAAAGTATCGGTTGTGCAGTCGGGCAAAGTATCACAGGTACGGCACAAGCCTTACCTGCATTTAAAGCGCAAGATGGGATTCCAAACTGGGATGCTATTGAAAAATGTTTAAAGGATTGGAAGCCTGATGTTATTGTGGTGGGATTGCCTTTAAATATGGATGGTACCGAGCAAGATTTAACACTTCGTGCGAAAAAATTTGCCAATCGCTTAAATGGTCGTTTCGGTATCAAAGTAGAACTGCAAGATGAGCGCTTAACGACGGTTTCTGCTCGAGATGAAATTTTCCAGCGTGGCGGTTATCGCGCTCTCAATAAAGGAAAAGTAGATGGAATCTCTGCTTGCCTAATTTTAGAAAGTTGGTTTGAAAACTATTCAGAATAAGCCAAAAATAAACCGCACTTTAAGGTGCGGTTTGTTGTATTGATGAGTTTATTTTTTTATCCAAATCAGGCTCGCCATTCGACCTGTTTTGCCATCTCGACGATAGGAAAAGAAGGTCTCTTTTTCTATGAATGTGCAATGTTCACCGCCGTAAATTTGGGTAATCCCTAATTTATTGAGGCGTTGTGTAGCGATTTGATAAAGATTGCCGAGATATTTTCCTGCTTCATTCGGATCGGGTCGAAAAGCTGTTTCTGTAATTGGATCAAAAGCCATAAATTGCTCAATCACTTCTTTTCCTACTTGGAACGCATTGGGGCCGATAGCAGGTCCAAACCACGCGATAATCTCTTCGGGAGCTGATTGGAAACATTTCACGGTTTCTTCTAATACACCATCACAGAGTCCTCGCCAGCCCGCATGGGCAGCGGCCACTTCAGTCCCTTGCTTATTAGTGAATAAAACCGGCAGGCAATCTGCTGTCATCACCAAACATACTTGGTTTGGTTGGTTGGTGTAAACTGCATCAGCTTCAAAATTATTTCCCTCATAAGGTACTGTAATCACACGAGTGCTGTGCGTTTGAGTTAAAAACAACGGGAAATGTGGCAGATTAAATTTTTCAACCAATAAAGTGCGGTTAGTTTTGACCGCACTTTTATCGTCTTCGACATGATCGCCTAAATTGAAACTCTCGAAAGGCGGCAGGCTTACGCCCCCTTCTCTTGTGGTCGTAAAAGCTTGGATGTGTGGTGGAACAGTCCAGTTTGGAACAATGCTTTTCATCTTAATAATCCAACTCGTCTTTGTGTTCGAGGTAATCCGCTTTTAAGGCATGAAGTAATTCGACAAAGTCATCCGGTAATGGGGCATACCATTCCATCATTTCACCTGTAATTGGGTGAGCTAAACGCAACATAACCGCATGTAAGGCTTGGCGTTTAAAATTACGCAGAACCTCATTGAAGGCTTCGCTTGCATTTTTAGGTGGACGAGGACGACC
>ERZ773131.1546-NODE-1546-length-16407-cov-4.037182_pt1 | contig 16407 bp, 9 predicted proteins | sample MGYA00511082_ERZ773131 | MGnify/ENA primary metagenome ERZ773131 (study PRJEB29015, sample SAMEA2737813) | human gut metagenome | biome: human gut; feature: human-associated habitat; material: faeces | place: China | collected 2012 ... | reverse complement strand
GTCCAAAAAAGACGGAAACCCCCGAAGAAAAGGAACTCCACCGAGGAAAGGGAACCCTCCGACGGATCCAAAGCGACGAATCACGCCGATACGGCGAAGAGCATCGGCGGAAGCCCGAGGACGGAGTGGATGAAACGGTGGAAATGCGCGACGGAGGTGATAGGCCTGTTTGCGAACGTGGCTACAATCGTCGCCATAGTGCTGACGGGCTATCAGATCGTCGTTGGCAACTGGCAGTTTGACCGGTCCGGCCCAGACTATACATGGTTCATGCTCGACAGGATGGAACCCAATGTGAGAATCAAGGCGGATGTCATGTCCACTCAGTCCACATTCGCGATGGTTCTGGCCAACAGCGGTAGGACGGAGGACACCGTCATTTCCCTGAGCAGGGATACGAAACATGCTGAAAGCATGAGAATATGTATGCCGGAATTCGACAGGAAAGGAGGATACAAGGCTGGTTCCGCGGTCCTCAACGATAAGGGAAGCTTCGGTCTTGCTCCAGGTGAGTCGAAACTCCTGTTCGCGGTCGCCCCGCGAACCAGCGTGATCCTGACCGGCCAAACGGACAAGGGCGAGGAATACCGGAGCGAAAGTTTCGAAGTCACCGGCAATCTGACGGTGTACAGCGCTTCTGGAAAAACATGGCCCGCGAAAGAACTGCATCCCGATCAAAGGGTAATCCGCCATTATGAGGACCTTTCGGGGTTCAGACAAGCGAAAAAAGACTGCATGAGCCTTGTGAACAAAGACATGGGAGTGAAATAGGATCCGATACTTCATGGCGATTCTCCTATGACGCCCTGCGCAGGCTTGACGTGTCGAACACGCGCGCCCACATGGGTCCGGCGATGGGAAGGATCATGCGTGGATGCTCGTGTCCGATACGCCAGATGCCATAGCCTTGCGCCAAACGTGGTATCTGGTCGAGTTCGTCCTCGCTCAAGTCGGGGATGAGACGGTTCAGCAGGGGGATGTTCTCGCCACCCTGCCGGTAGATGATCTTCGTCTCCATCAGATTCATCAACTGTTCGACCTTGCCGCGCAGGCCACTGCCGGCCGTGAACACCTGGGTCATGTCCGCGACGCCGTGCACGATCAGCCAGGTCGCGGAACCCCAATGGCCCGCGGAACGCTGCCGGGTCTGCAACGAGTCGACCAATTGCGGGTTGCTCAGCAGGTCCCACGCCTCCTCGCACACGATGATGCGACGCAGTCCGTCACGCGCCTGCAGCAGGCGGTCAATCCACGAGCTGACCGCCGCGGTGTACACGCGTTTCAACGTGGGATCCTGGAACACGGGACCGGACGTGTCGAACACGATGATCGGCGCGGCCGGATCCAACGTGATGGTCGACTCCTTGTCGAACATGCCGCTCATGGTTCCGCCCTCGACCATGGGGGAGAACACGCGGGCCGCCTCGCTGGCCTTCTCACGCGCCAGATCACGGTAATGCTCGAAGCCGTGGATATGCGAGTATATGGAATCCACCCAATCCCAGTCGGACAGTCGTTTGACCGCGGCCTGCAACGTCATCGGACCGATACCGTACGAGGCAATGAGCTGGTCGATCAGGGACAGCATGTCCTTGTCCAACGGGAATGGACGGTCCGGTTCCCTCACCGCCTCCGCCAACGCCATCATGGCGCTTTTCCTGCCGGCCAGGACCTCCTGGCGCAACGCGCGCTTGTCCTCCTCGGATTTGAGGTGGGACATGTCGGGCATGGCGAACGGGTTCAGATAGTTGCCTTTGCCGGGGGAGACGACCTGCCCGCCGGGAATGGCCCGCGCGATGGCCTTCCATTCGCCCTGCCGGTCGGATTGGACGATGATGTTGCGTCCGAACCCGATCTCACGGACAGCGATGGTCTTCGCGCAATAGCTTTTGCCCTGGCCGCGCAGGCCGCTGAAGAACAGGTCGGGACTGGTGGTCATGTGCGCGTCGTACGTACCCCAGCAGTCGAATTGGAACAGTTCGCGGGAAAGCGCGTCGATGCCGATCGGCGGTCCGGGGATCAGCTGCGCGCCGGAACCGGCCACGAAAGTGGTGAGCACTCCCGCCCGTCCCGTGCTGGTCTGATGCCATGGGATCAGGGGACGTTCGTTGAAATCGTCGCCATCTACCAGGACGGTATACAATCCCGTAATGGATCCCACCGCAGCTCTGCCCGCCCGCTCCAACAGCTTAGGCATTTCCGAGTACACGCTGGGGGGATAGCCTCTGGTCACCGGAGGTTCTCCGCTGGCCAGTCCGATCTCTCGCTGTGCCATGGAAAAACGGGTCAATGAGTCCATCATCAGCAGGACATCCTTTCCCCGGTCTCTGAAATATTCCGCAATAGCAGTGGCCGTCTTGGCAGCCTTGTTCCGCTCCAATGCCGGTCTGTCGGAAGTCGCCACGACTACTACCGATCTGCGCATACCTTCCTCACCTAAGTCTCTCTCTATGAATTCCCGGACCTCTCTGCCGCGCTCACCGATCAGCGCAATGACATTAATATCTGCCTTGGTATTTCTGGCAAACATACCCATCAACGTAGACTTTCCGACACCGGAACCGGCGAAAATACCGATTCTCTGCCCCTTACCAACAGTGATCATACCGTCCACTGCCTTTACCCCCAGGGGTAATACCTGGTCGATAATCGCTCTGGACATAGGGTCCGGCGGTGCCGCCTCTACGGGATATGCCACGCCTGTAATCGTGTCTCCATCAATGGGGATTCCCAGTCCATTTACCGTCTTGCCCAAAAGCTTCTCACTTACCGTAACTGTCAGGGGATCTCCCGTATTTTCCACCACACAGCCGAGACCGATGCCATCTACCGAATCATAGGGCATAAGAAGAGTCTTCTTATCACGAAATCCCACAACCTCAGCCATAATGGGTTTTGCCCCTTCCGTTTCCGGCAGGATCCTGCACAGATCCCCCAGCTTGGAATCCGGACCGGCCGACTCAATCGTCAGACCTACCACATTTACCACTTTTCCCAGTTTCCGGTAAAAGGTCTTATCTGCTAATTTATTATATTTTTCAAAATCTATGTTCTTAATGACCATTTATCAGCCTTCGTAGGATAATAATTTTAATTTCTGACGCAGTTCGGACAGCTGTGTTCCCAGTCCGCAGTCAAAAATACCGCCCTCTGTCTCGATCAGGCACTCGCCCTTTCCGAGGGTAATGTCTTTCACGATCTCCACGGTTGCATTCGGCGCAGCCGCACCAGCAGAGATCTGCTTTTTCTGCATACTGACATAAGGGTAATCTTCTTTGGACACATGAATCAGAAAGCTTCTGTTATCCTCTGATTTCCGCATGGTAGTGGAGATCAGATAACACAGAACCTCCCGGTAGGAATGCAGGTCTACATGAAAAATATGTTCATAAATTCCGGTGATCGTGTCCACAAATTCAGGTTCCAGCTCGTCCAGCCGCTTCTGGTATTCTGCTTCCAGTCCCGCCGTTTTCTTCTGATATTCTGCTTCTCGTGCAACCTCTGTGCGATCCGCTTCCGCCTGTGCTTCCTGCTGTCCCTGTCTTCTGGCCGCTTCCTGTATGTCTGCCCGCTCTGCTTCCGCCTGTGATCTGGCATCCTGCAAAATACTTTCTGCCTGTGCCCTGGCATCTTCTACGATCTTCTGTGCTTCCGCCTCCGCATCTTCCTTAAGCTTCTGAATATCTTCTCCTGCTTTGATCACATTGCCGGAAGGAGTGAATTCTGTTTTCTCTTCCTCCGGATCTGTCACCGGTGCTTCCACTTTGTCCGCTGCCAGGCCGGACACAAACCCCGTATTACTTTCCTTCTGCATTTTGGCAGACAGCTCCCTGATACGTTTTGCTACCAGTTCATTGGTATCTATCACTCTTGCATCGTCTTCCGAAAGCTTTGTAAATCCCTTTTTTAAAAGATTACTAGACAACGATCTCGTCACCTCCGCCTCTGGAAATGATGATCTCACCGGAATCCTCCAGCTTACGGATAATATTGACAATCTTCTGCTGTGCTTCTTCTACATCCTTCATACGTACAGGACCCATAAATTCCATATCTTCCTTGATCATAACCACCAAACGCTTGGACAGATTGTTGAAGATCGCATTCTGTACCTGCTCGTTGGCACCCTTCAGTGCCACTGCCAGATCATTATTGTCCACGTCACGCAGCACACGCTGAATTGCTTTGTCGTCCAGTAAAAGGATATCCTCGAACACAAACATTTTTTTGCGGATCTCGTCTGCCAGTTCCGGTTCTTCGATCTCCAGAGTCTCCATAATGTGTTTCTCGGTACCACGGTCTACCGTATTCAGAATATCTACCACTGCATCGACACCACCGATAATGGTGTAGTCCTGGTTCACCAGACTTGCCAGCTTGGATTCCAATACCTTTTCCACTTCTTTGATAACATCGGGACTGGTACGGTCCATGACAGCAATACGTCTTGCCACTTCTGCCTGACTGTCGGGAGGCAGTGCAGATATGATCAATGCTGCCTGACTGGGAGACAGATAGGACAAAATCAGCGCGATGGTCTGCGGATGCTCATCCTGGATGAAGTTGATCAGCTGGCTGGCATCTGTCTTACGCACAAATTCGAAAGGCTTCACCTGCAGGGATGCAGTCAGTTTTCCGATAACATCCATCGCCTTGTCGGAACCCAATGCCTTTTCCAGCAGTTCTTTTGCATAGTTGATACCGCCCTCGGCAATATACTGCTGTGCCAGACACACCTCGTAGAATTCATTGATCACTTCTTCTTTTACCTGAGGTGTGACACTCCTGGTATTAGCAATCTCCAGTGTCAGTTCTTCAATTTCTTCTTCTTTTAGATGTTTAAAAATCCCGGCGGATCTCTCCGGTCCCAATGCGATCAGAAGAATTGCCGCTTTCTGCAATCCCGATATTCCGCCTTCTGCTTTTGTTCTTGCCATGTTTACTCCGTTTCCTAGTTCCAGTCTTCGTTCAGCCAGTTACGCAACAGCGCCGCTGCCGACTCCGGATTCTCATCTACGAATTTCTCAATCATTTTACGTGTCTCGGACTTAGATTCCACATCAATATCTTCCAGTTCTGTCTCAGGAGTGGACTGCAGCATATTCTCCACAGATACCTCCTCTTCCTGCTGTACTGTCTGTCTGGTACGCATACTGCGCAATACTACAAATACAAGTAATCCCAGGATCAGGACCAGCATAACCACACTGAGCACATTTTGCCAGCTGACCGGTGTGCTCTCCTTATCATAAAAGATCGGACTTTCATAGGCAATGATCGTAATATTGCTCTCACTGATCCCCGTAGCATTGGCTACCAGACTGTACATATCGGAATCCACATCCAGTTTGGTATCCGCACTGTTCTGGGTTTTGTATTCGTCCCAGGTAGTACCGTCCAAAAGTCCCTGTCTCTTGACATCCTCATAATGGATCTCTTTATAGGTAATTGCAGCAATGGATATGGAGGAATTGGTATAATTGATCCCTCCCGCCGGTGTCACCTTATCGGTAATGGACTCATTCGGCAGATAATCCCTGCTGGTCTCAGAAGTCGAGGAAGAGCTGTTATTGCTGTCCGGGGATACATAAGTGGTTTTCCCGCTTTCCCCATTGGAGGTGGTACCCGGAACACCTCCGCCATCATTGGTGTTCTCACTCTCATAAGTCTCCTCATGAGAAAGCATACCTTCATCTCTTCCGGAATTTGCATAATATTCTTTTACTGTCTCCTTATAATCGGAGAAATCCATACTCAGATGGCTGGTCACTGCCGCATCGTTATACTGCTTGGTTCCCAACAGCACCTTTTTTACCTGATTGGCGATCATGGATTCTGCCTGGTTCTGTAATTCCTGCATGGAATTGGCAATGCCTGCGGATGTGTAATCGTCACCGCCTGCAAACAGCAGATTGGAATCAGTATCCATAATGGTAATATTCGCCGTGGTATCATTCCGCAGCCATGTAGCAACACACTTTGCCAGCGCTGCTGCATTCGCGGATGTAAACGTACCATCCAGCTCCAGCTGGATGAATGCAGATGCTTCTTCGTTCTGTGCCGCCAGCGTTCCGTTATCCTTCGGGAAGCTTAAATGTACCTTAGCCGATTTTACAGCGCTCTGTGCCTCGATCGTCTGTGTAATATACTGCTCCAGATAGGAATTGTAGAGTCTCTCCTTATCGGTAGCGGTCGTAGACATGCTGTTCCCCAGATAATCATTCAGATTCAGGGCATCCGGTACATATCCGGCAGATCCGAGGGCCAGGTTAGCCGCACTCTGTTTGCTGCTCTCTACATCGATCTTCAGTCCGTCATTGGATTCTCTATGTGCGATCCCGGCACTGTCCAGCGTATCTATGATTTCTGACGCCTGTGCGGTAGTCTCGCAGGTAACCAATCGTACATACTGTGGTTTACTCATGACATACATGATGATCGCAAATGCAAAGATCACAACCGCAGCGGCTCCGATAATGATGCTCTTCTGTCTGGTTGTGAACTTATTCCACCATTCCAGTATTTTCGCAGGTATTTCTTTTAATTTGTCTGCCATTGCAGCTCTCTCCTCTTACGTCAAGTATAAAAAGGTATGATTTAGATCTGAATCTGCATCAATTCCTTGTAGGCTTCCATCACCTTATCGCGGATGGCTACGGTATACTGCAGAGCAGTGGAAGCCTTTCCCATAGCAATGGTCAGGTCATGCGTATTGTCCGTCTCGCCCAGTGCGAAGCGGATCTTCTCATTTTCGGCATCTGAGAGATAGCTGTTGGTCGTCTTCACATTGTCGATTGCTGTGTTGAGAAAAGTCTCGAACATCGTGCCTTCTGCCTTCTTCTCCTTCTCCGCAAGCATTCCTGTCAGAGAGGTGGGAGACACCGTGGCTGTTCCGTTTACATTATTTAAAGCAGTAATCGCAGAAATATCCATTTTATAAACCATATCCTTCCTTACGTCGTATATTCCGGTCCGTTATGCAATGGGCCGTTCTCCGGATCCGTCAGCTTACTGACCGATCTCCAGTCCTTTCAGTGCCATGGATTTGCTGGCATTAAACGCCGTGGAATTCGCCTCGTAAGACCTGCTGGCATCGATCAGATCCGTCATTTCCGTGACAATATTCACATTCGGATATGTCACATATCCATTCTCGTCCGCATCCGGATGGGAAGGGTCGTATACCATATTCATCTCCGTAGTGGTATCCTCGAAGATCTGGCTGACCTTCACACCGCTTCCGGAGTAGCCGCTGCTTACATTATGCAGCACCTGGCTGAAGGTCTGTTGCGGGTTCTTCTGCTGGAACGTAACGATTTTGCGGCGATACGGTGTACCATCCTCGGTTCTTGTGGTATTGGCATTGGCAACATTTTCGGAGATCACGTCCATACGCAGTCTCTGTGCTGTCAGTCCGGATGCCGTAACATCAAATGCTGAAAACATACTCATACGCTAATCCCTCACTTCATCACAGTCTGTAAATTGGTAAATTCCTGATTAATGCTGCTGATCAGTCCCTGGTATTTCAGCTGATTCTCTGCCAGCATCACATTTTCATTCTCGATATCCACATTATTGCCGTCCAGGCGGTAGGAATAATTGGCATAATCCACATACGCCCTGCCGCGGAGTCTGCTCAGATTGACATTGGCTACTTTATCATCCATGGACTGATAGCGATTATTGCCAAGAGCCTGCTGCAGTACCGACTCGAAAGCCACATCCTGTCTCTTATACCCCGGTGTATCTACATTGGCAATGTTATTGGAAATAGCTTCATTCCGTTGCCATGCAGCATCCGCGGCACGATTTAAAACATTAATATAATCAAACGCATTTGTCTGTATCATACTACCTCACATTCTACTGTTCCTTAAAAAATCGATTAAATCGCACAGGAACCGCTTCTACCATACCTACTCTACTTTATTATAAAGTATTTCGACAAAAACACAATACTAAAATTAAGAGAAGAGACTATTTTTCGCAATAGTCTCTTCTTCCTAATCTGTCGTTATTTTTGTACTTTTTACTTAATTTCTGCCATTTTGGCGCTTTAATTCTTCAATCTCATCAAACACGGCATCGTTCAATACCTTGATATACGTTCCCTTCATGCCGGAGGATCTGGACTCGATAACGCCGGCACTTTCAAACTTCCTTAAGGCATTGACAATGACGGATCTGGTAATGCCGACTCTGTCAGCGATCTTGCTCGCTACCAGGATTCCTTCCATACCGTTTAATTCATCAAAAATATGGGTAATGGCTTCCATCTCTGAGAATGACAGGGTGCTGACTGCGGATTTCACAACCGCTACCTTACGGCTCTCTTCCGCACTCTCTTCATTTACTGCCCGGAGCATTTCCAGTCCCACCACTGTAGTTCCATACTCGCAGAGAATAATATCATCGATGTCATACTGTTCGTCACACTTATAAATAAAGAGTGTTCCCAGCCTCTCACCGGCGATCTCGATGGGAGTGATGATTGCCTGGAACTTTCTCGTGTCGATATTCTCGAAACCAAGAGTCTCCAAGTTGACATTCTCCTTCGTGGACAACACACCAAGCAGTCTCTCATTTAACATCGGATCGATAAATCCGCCAATACTGTCATCCAAAAGCTCTGTGATGGGTTCGATTCCGTCGGATTTACCTACACCCAGCACCTTACCCTTCCTGCTGATCACCAGTACATTGGAATTCAGGATCTCACGCATTACCTTACAGATATCGCTGAATACCACTTTGCTGGAGTTATTATTGTGTAACAATTTACCGATCTTACGTGTTTTGTCCAACAATTGTACGCTACTCATCTATCTTCCTCCGTTTACACATACTACGAAACCACAAGATGTTATGCACATTGTAGCACATGTAATTTCAGATTACAATGGAAATAGCGCTAATTTATGAGAAAATTCTGACAGTATATAAAACTACTTCTCTTCCGTCGGTTTATTCTTCACATAACCGCATTGTTCGTCCATGCAGACCAGTTTGTTACCTTTTTCCAGCAGCAGCTTACCGCAGCGGGGGCATTTCTCTCCCGAAGGCTTCTGCCATACCATGAAATCACATTCCGGATTATCGATACAGCCGTAATATCTTCTGCCCTTCTTGGTCTTCTTCATAACAATATCTTTGCCGCACTTGGGACATGCCACGCCAATCTTCTCGAAATAAGGCTTGGTGTTGCGGCACTCAGGGAATCCGGGGCATGCCAGAAATCTGCCGTGAGGTCCGTATTTGATCACCATGCGTCTGCCGCACAGTTCACAGACTTCGTCGGATTCTTCATCCGCGATCGTCACCTCTGCCAGATCTTTCTCAGCTTTTTTCACTGCTGCATCCAGGTCCGGATAGAAGTTCTCCACAATGGTCTTCCACTTCACAGTGCCTTCTTCCACACCATCCAGCAAGGTCTCCATATTAGCGGTAAAATTTACATCCACGATGGCCGGAAATGCTTCCTTCATCATATGATTGACCACTTCACCCAGCTCCGTCACATAGATATTACGATTCTCCTTGGTAATATATCTTCTGGCGAGAATCGTGGTGATGGTAGGTGCATAGGTACTGGGACGTCCGATGCCCAGTTCTTCCAGGGCACGCACCAGACTTGCCTCGGTATAATGTGCGGGAGGTTGGGTAAAATGCTGCTTCGGATCAAAATTTATAAATTCCAGTACACTGTTCTCATCCAGGTTGCCGCCCAGTACATTTTCCTCGTCCTTATCTTCCTCCTGGGTATAGACACTCATGAAACCATCAAAGCGCATTTTGGAGGCTGCCAGCGTAAAGATCTGATCCTTCGCCTGAATTTTCACTGAAGTCGTATCATACTGTGCTGCACTCATGCGGCTTGCTACAAAACGTTTCCAGATCAGCTGATACAGACGGAACAGATCTCTGGGCAGCTGTTCTTTGATGGCAATGGGCATACGGTTTAAATCCGTAGGACGGATGGCCTCGTGGGCATCCTGGATCTTCTGACCGTTCTTTTTTTCTGTATTTGCGGCAGCCTTGTACTTTTCACCGTAATGTGCATCGATGAACTGCGCAGCCTGTGCTTCCGCTTCTTCCGATACACGGGTGGAATCCGTACGTAAATAGGTGATCAGACCTACCGTACCTTCTCCCTTGATATCCACACCTTCGTATAACTGCTGCGCCAGACGCATGGTCTTCTGTGTGGAGAAATTCAGCACCTTGCTGGCTTCCTGCTGTAAGGTGGAGGTAGTAAAAGGAAGGGGTGCCTTCTTCACACGCTCGCCGTGTCGAACTTCCTTCACTTCGTATTTGGCACCCTTCAGGGAATTCATGATCTCATCAGCTTCTTCCTTGCTGCCGATCCCCTGCTTTTTCTCCGTAGTTCCGTAATATTTTGCGCAGATGGGCTTCTTCTCGCCCTTTACTTTCAAGTTCACATCCAGGGACCAGTACTCCTCCGGAATGAAGGCATTGATCTCATCCTCTCTGTCGCAGATGATCCGCAGAGCCACAGACTGTACGCGGCCGGCACTTAAGCCTCTCTTGATCTTCGCCCACAGAATAGGGGAGATCCGATAGCCTACCACGCGGTCTAACACACGTCTCGCCTGCTGGGCATCCACCAGATTCATATCGATCTCTCTGGCATGCTTTAAGGATTCCTTCACCGCACTTTTGGTGATCTCGTTAAAGGTGATACGATATACTTTTTTATCTTCCAGTTTCAAGGCATAGTATAAATGCCAGGAAATGGCCTCTCCCTCACGGTCCGGGTCGGTTGCGAGATATATCTTCTCTGCCTTCTTCACTTCCTTACGTAAGGATGCCAGCAAATCTCCCTTGCCGCGGATCGTAATGTATTTCGGTTCATAGTCATGTTCCACATCAATTCCCAGCTGACTCTTGGGCAGGTCCCTCACATGCCCCTGGCTGGCCATAACCTCATAATTCGCTCCCAAAAATTTTTTGATTGTCTTCACCTTCGCCGGTGACTCTACAATTACTAAATATTTTGCCATATATGCTCCCATCCATCCGTTTTCGCGGATATACGGCTTTCGGTTCCCGCCTCTTTGCCGCTTTTTCCCCATGATTTGAGTAATCGTGAACCACTATACAACAAAAAAATGGGAATGGCAAGAAAAATTTATAAAAAAAAGAGCCAAAAAGCAATCATTTCTGCTCTTCGACACTTTTCAGGGTTGGGCTATTCTATTAAAGAATAAGCAGCTGATAGGGGAATCGAACCCCTGTTTTCGCCGTGAGAGGGCGACGTCTTAACCGCTTGACCAATCAGCCAAAAAACCGTACTTGCATAGTATAATGGAGTTGTCGAAAAAATGCAAGTACTTTTTTCAAAAATTTTAGGAACGTTCTGTCCCCAGCGCAAAAGCTCAGTGCCCGGACCATTCGCAAAAGCGTCTGCTGCGCAGCCGGCGCCGCTTGCGCGGCTCATCTTTTACTTCATGGATCGGGCGCTCCGCTCATACCGTGTGGAACACGCTGCTTTGTACGCAAGCGTCCACGCAGTGTGTTCTGCACGGTATGGCTGAGCTGTTACACCAGATCAAATATACTGATCTGATTGGACTCGGGCAGGTCTCCTAATAATCCTAACGAATCCATAAGGTCAATTATCGTCTTGGAAACCTTAGTTCTTTGACGAAAATCATCTTTGGAGAGGAACGGACCGTCCTTGGCAGCTTCCACAATGGCATCTGCCGCCTTCTCTCCCAGTCCGTCGATACTGTTTAAGGACGGCATTAATTTTCCATCCACAATCTGGAATGATCTGGACTGTGCACGGAAGATGTCGATGGGTTCAAATTCAAAGCCTCTTGCATACATCTCCTGCACGATACGCATATCACCCATAGCATCTTTTTCCTTATTAGAAAGAGTATCCTGTCGTTTTTTGTACTCTGCCATCACGCTCTCCAAGTGCCTCTGCCCCTGACACATGATCTCATAGGAAAATGCCTTGGCGCGGATACTGAAAAACGCACCGTAATAAGCTAACGGATAATGGATCTTGCAATAAGCGATACGCCATGCCATCATAACGTACGCCGCCGCATGTGCCTTCGGGAACATATACTCGATCTTCTGGCAGGATTCGATATACCACTGGGGTACGTCATGCGCCAGCATATCCGCTTTCCACTCTTCCCACATGGCACATTTTCCCTTCGCCACCATACCCTTACGTACTGCCTCCATGATCTTGAAGGACTTCTCCGACTCCACGCCCATCTGGATCAGATACAGCATGATATCATCACGGGTACAGATTGCCGTGGAAATAGTCGCCACGCCGCTCATGATCAGATCCTGCGCATTGCCCAGCCATACATCGGTTCCGTGAGACAAGCCGGATACTTGCAGGAAGTCGCTGAACTTTTTCGGTTTGGAGTCCAGCAGCATCTGGATGGTAAATCCGGCTTTCACGTCTTTGCTTGTCACCGCCCGCTTCTTATTATATATATAGGAGTAAGCATACAGATGGGCTCCGGCAAAGGCCAGTTCCTGCGTAGGCTGAAGTCCGAGTTCACTGCCATCGGCTGCTGTCAGCGTCATGTGCTGGCCTAAGTTGTGATAGAAATAGTCGTGCATCTTGTCACCGCCTTCTACTTTCCGGCTACGGAATATATCGATATAATAGCCTGCAGAATCGTCTACGTTGACAATTCCGTTAAGGCGGGTCTGGTCGGCAAAAGTTTCCGGTTCGCGGAAGTAAACTTCACTATAAGAAATCGGCTGATAAGGAAGCCGTTCACCAGCCGCAGGATACAAGGCACGCAATTTAAAGGAATGGTTGCTCTTCATGACAGGATAAGAAGAAATTCCGTCTACGCAGACCGTATTATGCGAAGGGAACTGGCTGTAGTACTCCAAGTAATCCAGGCCCTGATACAAAGTTTTTCCGATACCGGCATCCGGACCGAGCACGTAGCCTTTGCCATACAATTCCATGCTGATGCCGTTGGCGTGCATGTGATTGCCTTCACTTCCGTTCAGTGATACCATCAGACTGTGACGGGAATTCATCCCGTTACGTTGAACCAGCCAACTCACGTTCGGGGCATAGAAGGTAGGAGTTACATAGTCGTCAATCTGGCCAGCCTTCACTTTTTCATCCAACACGAGCGGTTTCCCGGCAAAGAAAGAAGTAATGGCCACCGGTGCTTTGCCTCTTTCTGCCACCGGAAGAGAAGAAGACGGATCGAACAGTTTCAGCATGGCCGTAAACTTACGCTCCTCTTCAGGCTTTCCATGGGTACGGGCATTCTGAATCATATAACGGAAAATATCCGTCCGCAGTGTGGAAGGATGCGTATCGCCAAACCCGCAGACCATACGGTTCGGGAAAAGGTATTGCGGCATAGCTTCTACGGCTTTCGGAAGTACCGGAATCTCCCTGGTCAGGTCCATACCCAGATTCTCATCGAACAGGCTGACAAAGCTGGCATAATCACCTACCACCACACTGCTGTAGCCAGGGCACTCTGCCCAAACACCAGTGGCTGCATCGAATCCGTAATCGGCTAGTTTTTTCAATGACCACTGACGAATGGACGACTGGTTCACCAGATAATCGATATAGTACTGGCGTCCTTTGCCGTCAGCATACTTCGCATCATCTTCCAGAATCAGGGCAATATTCATAATGAAATGCGCCTGCAGCAGGTTCCAGTTGTTGTGAGGCACTCCGTTGGCAATGATGTTATCGGCACATTTCTTGAAAGCATCGGCATAGATGGTCATCTTTTCAGGCTTTTCTTTCTGCAGATACGCATAAAGGAAATCATAAAGCGGCACCAAGGAATTTATGACATCTTCATGAATAACCTCAAAGGAAGTCATCCCCACCAGTGTCTGCTGGTGACCATAATTCAAGTCGACAGGCACATTACGATAGTATAAACCTGTCATGTACACATCGAAAACGGAAGCAGCTACCGTAGCATACTTCTGCTCGCCGGTCAGCCACCAGAGGAATGCCGCATCGCGGGCTATGCCTACGATTTCATTGTTGATGCTTTCAATCATTCTTCCGGTTTTGCTGATGCTCACCCATTCGTAAGGATTACCTTCCAGGATACTGTTGGCCAGATACATTCCTCTGGCATCTTCCTGATAAGGCTCCAAGTCCTCCAGTCGAGGACGTTTGTAATTGGTGGCATGGCTGCGTGCTCCGGTAAATACCACTGTTGGAGCCGGTGCCTTTTCACCTCCGGCATGGTCGTAGTACTCACCTTTTATATATACATCGGTGGCATGTGTGTTCCAGTACATCAGCAAACGGGAGGACAGCCAGTCCGTTCCGCGGTCCACATATTTATCTGTCCGCTGCCGAAGCCGTTCATACACGTCTTTTGCCCAAGGAGCCTTTTTAATCAACTCCTGAGTTTCTTTCTTCCCCTCCTGTGTGGTCAGATAGCGGGGATGTCCTTGCGGAAGTTTCAAGTCCAACCGCCCGGTTTGTGCTTGTACCGCCCCTATAACCACAGACAGGCACAGCCACAGAATCACTCTTTTCATATCTTCTAGTTTTTTATTTTCACAATAACTAATACGAACGAACACGTAAAAATACTCAAAAGTCGACAGAAGTTTTTTCCTTTCATCGTTTGCAGAAATGTTAAAAACGAAGGAGAACGAAAAAAAAGGACGAAACATGCTCTAAAACATGGGCTTTTATTAGTGTATTTTTACACTTATCCGTAATATTGCACTTGAATTAGTGTTACTAATACACTTTGAAAAACGAACAGCATAAAACACGTTTTTGATAACCGCAAAATCAATACACAAATAATTAAAATAATACTATTATGAATTGGAATTCAACTGAATTTATTTGGCTCGACTGGCTGGTCCTCACCGTCGGAGTCATTGCTATTGTGTGGGCTGTTTACCGTGCAATAAAAAAAGATCAGGAAAAGATGAAAGGTGCCGACAGTCAGGACTACCTTTTCGGAAAAGGGGAACCCTGGTACATTATCGGTGCGGCTATCTTCGCAGCGAACATCGGTTCTGAACACCTTGTAGGATTGGCCGGTACAGGTGCAAAAGATGGTGTGGGAATGGCACACTGGGAAATGCAAGGATGGATGATTCTTATTTTAGGATGGCTGTTCGTTCCTTTCTATCAGCTATTAAACAACAAAATGGGTAAGATTATCACCATGCCTGACTTCCTGAAATTCCGCTACACACAACGTACCGGTTCATGGCTGTCTATCATCACACTGATTGCATACGTATTGACAAAGGTATCTGTAACTGCATTTACTGGCGGTATCTTCTTTGAATACCTGCTCGGTCTTCCATTCTGGTGGGGAGCACTCGGCCTTATCTTCATCACAGCTATCTTCACTGTCTTCGGCGGTATGAAAGGTGTAATGACACTTTCTGCTATCCAGACTCCTATTCTTATTATCGGTTCATTCCTGGTTTTGTTCCTGGGCTTGAATATGCTGGGCGATGGCAGTATCTCAGAAGGATGGTCACAAATGATGGCCGTTTGTAACGCCGCACACGACGGTTTCGGAACAACTCACATGTTCCACACTGACCCTGCAGACCCTATGTATCCGCAATTCCCGGGTTATGTGGTATTCCTCGGAGCATCTATCATCGGTTTCTGGTACTGGTGTACAGACCAGCACATCGTACAGCGTGTGCTCGGACAGACTAAGGGAGAAGATAACCGTAAAGTTATGGCACGTGCACGCCGCGGTACAATTGCAGCCGGTTACTTCAAACTATTACCTGTATTCATGTTCCTGATTCCGGGTATGGTGGCATTCGCACTCTCACAGAAAACCGGCAGCAACATCGTAATGGACATCACCAACACACATGACACAGATGGTGCTTTTGCCATGATGGTTAAGAACATCCTGCCTGCAGGTGTGAAAGGTATCGTAACCATCGGTTTCATCTGCGCCCTGGTGGCTTCTTTGGCTGCATTCTTTAACAGCTGTGCGACATTGTTTACAGAAGACTTCTACAAACCTATGAAGAAAGGCATGAGCGAAAGCCACTACGTAATGGTAGGCCGTGTAGCTACAGTCGTTGTCGTACTGTTGGGATTGGCTTGGATGCCTATCATGATGAACATGGGTAACCTGTATTCTTATCTTCAAGATATTCAGTCTCTGATTGCTCCTGCCATGGTAGCCGTATTTACCCTGGGTATCTTCTCTAAGCGCATCACACCGAAAGCTGGAGAATGGGGACTTATCGGAGGCTTCCTTATTGGTATGCTGCGTCTGTTGACCAACGTGCTTACCGACTCTGGTAAAGCGGTAATGGACGGAGCGTTCTGGGAATGCACTTCTTGGTTCTGGCAGACTAACTGGCTTATCTTTGAAGTATGGTTGCTGGTATTCATCG
>ERZ773131.1541-NODE-1541-length-16414-cov-2.833731_pt1 | contig 16414 bp, 17 predicted proteins | sample MGYA00511082_ERZ773131 | MGnify/ENA primary metagenome ERZ773131 (study PRJEB29015, sample SAMEA2737813) | human gut metagenome | biome: human gut; feature: human-associated habitat; material: faeces | place: China | collected 2012 ... | reverse complement strand
GCAGACAGCGCCAGCGGCTGCTTGCCGCTGCGATAGAACGCTTGCCGATTGCGCGTGTCGAGCATGAGGTCGCCGTGGATGAGCGTGGTCTCGTCCGCGGCTCCGCCGGATTCCAGCGCGTGCACGTAAGACAGCAGTTCGGCGTCCGAGAACGGCTTGACGATCGTTTCATCCGCGTGAATGGGCGGGACGCTGGAAGCGCCGTCCAGAGACGATGGGGGCGCGGCCGGCCGGGCGGCCTGCCCGTCGGCCTTGGCCCGGCCTGTTTTGCGGATCGTCGGCAACGGGGTCTGCCGTCTGACCTGCGGCGTGTCGTCCGGGTTTGCCGTCGGCGTGCGCGGGGGAGTGGAAAGCAGCAACGTTCGCGGCCGCACGGCCGTGCCGGTGCCGTCGCCGGCCTTGCCGTCCATGAGCCGGGACAGGCTCCGTCTGGTCTCATCCAACAGATCATGCGCGGACAGGTCGTCGATGATGACCAGATCCATTGGGGGTTAAGGGTCAAAAAGTGTGTCCGGAATCGCGGATTTTCACGGATTGACCTGTAGGTTTCCGGAAAGTATATGCTCCGGAAGCATATATCTAGCCCCCGACGGGAAATCCTCGGTGTGGCAGCCGTGATGTGCTATGCGCGGCGTGGTGTGGTGTCGCAATGTCGAAGAACCAACCACGCTGCCACTGCGGCGGTGAAATGAAACGCAACGGCACCACCAGCAAAGGCACCACCAGATGGCGCTGCAAACAATGCGGCGCCTCCAGCGTCAAACGTCGAAACGACATCACCAACGCGGCAGTGTTCACCCAGTTCATCGAGCATTGCACCACCGCAATATCACTCGACGACCTAGCCAAACGAAACGGTGTTAGCCGCGCCACCATGAAGCGGCGCTTCAAGTGGTGCTGGCTCGTTGATGTGCCTGACCCCACCGCCGGCCACCACAAGCGGATCTACGACCAGGTATTTCTCGATGGCACCTACACCGCCGGTGGCTGCCTGATCGTCGCGGCGACCATCGACCACGTGATCGCCTGGCACTGGTGCAAACACGAAACCACCCGCGACTACCAACTGCTGCTTGAACGCATCGAAGCCCCACTCATCGCCGTCATCGACGGCGGCCAAGGCGCATACAGCGCAATCAAAAAGTGCTGGCCGACTACGAAAATTCAACGCTGCCTCGTCCACGCCCAACGCGTGGTCCGCCGCTACACCACCACCAACCCACGCACCGATGCCGGGCGCACCATCTACCGACTTGCGCTGAAACTGACCCGGATCACCACACTGGATGAAGCCGCCGCGTGGGGTGTGCAACTGCACGAGTTTTCAACGATCTACCGGGAATGGATGAACGAGAAAACCATGATCAAAGACCCCAAAACAGGTGCATGGACCCGCGTGTGGACCCACCACAACGTGCGCAAGGCCTACAACAGCCTCAACCATCTTTGGCGGTCCGAGATGCTGTTTGTCTACCTCAACCCGCCAGCAGGAGTCCTTGCGCCCGAGCGGATCAAATCCACCACCAACAGCTTAGAAGGCGGCATCAACGCCCAGCTCAAACTGCTCGCCAGAACCCACCGCGGCAGATCAGGCGAACGACAACGCCGCATGCTGGATTGGTGGCTCTACTTAAAAACGGAACTGCCTGACGATCCAGTACGAATCGCCAGGCAGTCCGACTGGGGCCAGGGCCAACTCGCCAAAGTATCCACCCTGACCCAAACCGAGAACCAAGCCGACCACGAAACAGGACGCCCAGCCCTCTACGACAACGCTATCGACACCGACTACACCCACTCAATCGGCATTCAAAAAGGCCAAATCTAACCCCCGCGACACGCCGAGCCAGACACACATTTTGACCCTTAACCCTCCATTGGTGTGCCGTGCGGCCATGCACCGGCGAGCGAATCGACATCCGACGCGGCAGACACCGTGTGCCGGGCGGATTCCAGCGTGCCTTTCACCGCGGAAGCCAACGCCGGATCGCTGGTCACGAAAAGAATGTCCATTGCGCCTCCTGCCTATGTAGCTGCTCCCCACTGTAGTCCGTCGCCGTGTGTTCGGGTGACCGCCCGGATTCAACTTGTAAGTGCAACGGCTGGTTTCGGGTCGGCTTGTTTTGATTGTAGCTTGGCCATCTCCTCGTCCCATACCTCGTTGGGCGTTTTGTATCCGAGGAGTTTCATGGGGGTGTCGTTGATCTCCCCGACGATCGCGTCGAGCTCGTCCTGCGTGAGATCCTCGAAACTGGTTCCCTTGGGCAGATAGCGGCGGATCCTGCCGTTCCTGTTCTCGTTGCTGCCGCGCTGCCAGGAGCTGTACGGGTCGGCGAAGTACGTGAGCATGCCCAGCGCCTCGTCCACCAGCACGTGCAGGCTCGCCTCCGTGCCGTTGTCCCACGTGCGGTCGACGCGCGCGGCCGGCGGCATGCCCTTGAATATCTCGTACTCGGCCCTGGCCGTGGCGGACGCGCTCTTGTCGTCGACGAGCCGGGCGAACAGCCTGCGGCTCCTGCGCTCCACCTGCGTGTTCATGCAGCGCCTCGACGGCGCGGCGCCGACCACCGTGTCCGACTCGAAATGGCCGAACCCCTTCCTGGATCCGACCGCCTCGGGCCGTTCCGCGATGGGCACGCGCATCGGGATGCGCGGCCCTTTCGCCTTCCTGCCCTTTTTCCTCGTCCGGCGTTTCCTGCCGCGCGCCAGATACTGGCGCAGGTCCAGCGCCCGCTGCGGCTTGGCGTAGATCCACTGGTAAAGGCACTCGTGGCTGATCCGCATCGACGGGTCGCCGGCGCACTGGGCCTTCAACCGTCCCTCGATCAGTTCCGGGCTCCACCCCCTGCGCAGCGCGTCCAGCACCCAGGCGCGAAGCCGGTCCGAGTCCATGCGGCGCGGCTTGCGGGATCCGCGCCGGCGCAGGTCCGCCTTCCTCTGCGCGGCCAGCGCCGAATAGAACGGACCCGAGGTCCACGGCCCGGTCTTCAGCCGTTTCGGCCGGTAGGGGCGGTACGACCCGTTCTCGTTGGACGCGAACCACAGGCCGCGCCTCAGCTCGCGGCTCACCGTGGACTTGTCCCGGCCGATCCTCTCCGCGGTCCGCCGAATGCTCAGACGCTGTTCGCCATGCAGCTTCTCGATCAGGATCCTCTCCTCGGACGACAGGTGCGAATACTGTTGACCCATGAGTGCAACACCTTCTTAAGTTAGAAACTGAACACTTCCAACCCTAGACAAGGTGTTGCACTTCTATTTAGAACCCGGGCCGGTCGTCACAATATGGGGCGCCGGGGCCGAGGAGGACACCCGCCCGGGCCCCGCCCGGCCCTCGCTGCGTTTCCCGTGCTTCCCTTTTCTGCGGTTCTCTTCTCCTTCCTGAGGATGAATGCCGCCCGTCGTGGCCGAAGCGCTCGCCGTCCATATCGGTCTCATGGCGGATGGCCCGGCGGCCTGCGACTCGGCTACAGTGAAACCAACAGGGGAGGAGCAGACGATATGGGATTCTTCGAGAGCTTTTCTGCGCCGTTCATGATGTCGGTGGCGTTATGGCCGCTGGTGTCGTTCATCGTGACCGTGCCCGTTCTGGCCATGCTGTACCACCGGGACAACCGGCTCGGCTTCGGTGCGGCGCTGTCGGCGTACGTGACGGTGCTGTATCTGATCGGCCTGCTGTGCTTCACGCTGTATCCGATGCCGGACGATCCCGCAGCGTACTGCGCCACCCACCATCTGCATCCGCAGCTCAATCCGCTGCAGTTCATCGGTGATATCCGCGCCGACGGGCTGACGGCAATCCTGCAGATCGTGATGAACGTGGTGTTCTTCGTCCCTCTCGGCTTCATCATGAAACGGGTGTTCCGCTGGAAATTCGCGGTCGCCCTGCCGGTCGGCTTTCTCGCGTCGCTGCTTGTCGAGACGATGCAGTTGACGGGGGTGATGGGTGTGTTTCCCTGCTCGTATCGTCTGTTTGACGTGGACGATCTGATATGGAACACGTCGGGCGCCGTGATCGGATACGGTTGCGCCATGCTGTTCGACCGGCTGTTCCCGCCGCGGCGCACGGATATGCAGACGGTCACCCGGCCGGGGTTCGTGCGTCGTTTCGTGGCATTCCTCATCGACATGGGACTGGTCGTGGTGTGCGCGACCCCTGTGGGCGTCGCCGCGATGGTGCTGGTCACGATGGTTTCGGGCCGTCCTGGCGCCGACGTGCAGCGGATGCGGCTGCTCGGCCCGCTCGGGTTCGGGGACATCGCGATGCTGGGCATGCTGGTGCTGTTCGAATGGGTGATTCCGTGGTTCAGACAAGGCCGCACTCTCGGCGGCAGCTACACGCATATGACCTGCGAGACCACGCCGAGGAGCGGCGCTCGCCGCGTGGCGTTCTATGCGGCGCGGTTCGCCGCGATATGCTGCGTGGTGTTCTGCGGGCGCGTGCCGTGGGCGGGCGCGGTGATATTGGTCATGGGCGTGTTCTGGCTGGTCCGCGGACAGATGCCGTACGACTTGATCTGACGTCGCTCGCCGCGTCGTCGGTCCAGCTTTCCGGGACAATGGAATCATGAGCAACAACATACTTGTCATCACCAGCAACCCCGAAAAGGACAGCATGACGGATGCCGTGGGTGCGGCATTCGCGGCGGGCGCCGTCGAGCGCGGCGCGTCGGCGGACGTGCTGGACCTGTACGATGAAGGATTCAATCCCGTGTATTCTGCGGCCGACCGGGCCCATTATCTCGGCCATGCACCGATGCCCGAGGACGTCGTGCCTATCCAGCGCCGGCTCGCTCAGGCGGATGTAATCGCCCTGGTGTTCCCGATCTACTGGTATACGATGCCGGCGATGGTCAAGGGACTGTTCGACCGCGTGATCTGCCGCGGGTTCGCCTATCATCCGGACGGCACTCCCGGCGCGCTCGCGGACAAGACGGTGCGGGTCATCATGCTGACCGGCGGCTCGCGGCAATGGTATGAGTCCGATGGCATCGGCGAGTCGTTGGACAATCAGATCTGCCGGCAGACCTTCGCCAAGTACTGCGGGGTGAAGGACGTCGAGCTGGTGTACGTCGACAACCTGTCCATGGGCGACGATTCGTCCGACAAGCGTAAGGCCGCCGCGGCCCAACTCGAAGGCATCCGTCAACTGGGCGCCAGCCTGGCGTGACGCCCATGAGCCACCACCGCCGAACGAGCCTGCGGCCGATATATGGTGCCGCTCGACCCGCGGTGGCTCTCACACGCGCATGTTCGGGAAATGCAGGCGCATGAAGTCGTCATCGAAAGCCGTCTGATATGCTGCGCGAACCAGTTGTCGAACACCACGCCGTTGGCGCGCTGCCCGTACAGGAAGATCGCGGGCGGCGTGACCACGGCGTCGATGAGAATCCACGCCAGCAGTATGGTCGCGAGCCGCGTGTGCCACGTGTCGTCGATGAGGTGCACGAGCCACAGGACGAACGGCAGGATGAAACGGACGATCAGATAGCACAACAGCCCCCCAGAACAGCATGAACGGGACGGTGGTGCGCCCGCCGATGTTCAGCGGTTCGTTCGCATAGTTCCATGACCGGCTGCCCAGCACGACCTTCCACTCCCGGTCGATACGGTGCAGCGCGATGACGATGGCCAACGCGGAGACCGTACACGTAGTTGAAGGGGGTGAGGATCGATCCGTTGCGGTACTCGAACATGCCTTTGGCCAGGTATGCCCGGATGGTCTCGTGTACGGTGCCGATCAGGCCTGCGATCGCGTAGACGAACACATAATCCGCCCAGTCGCGAGGGTGGGGCTACCTGCCCAAGAGCTTCGCGTCCATCGACCGCAAGACCGGCAAGCCGAAGACGGCGAACATCGTGCTCGCCATCGCGGCCGGGCTCGTCATCATAGGATTGCAGGTGTTGCCGTTCTCCCCGGCCGCGCTCAAACCCGCATCATGGGTGATCGTGGTGGTGTGGATCGTGCTGGGACTGGCGTTGCGCCTGATGAGCCTGCGCTCCCGGCGCGAGTGACGCATCGCCGTCGCCGCCCGCAAGCCGCAGGTAATCGCGGTCGTGGGATTTGCGTCGGGGTACGAACCGGCTGATGACGGAAACGCCTTTGCCGCGGTTCCTCACATAGATGAACCCAATGACGGAGAACACGACCGCGCCGATGAAATTGACGATGAGATCCTCCATCGTGTCGATCAGGCCGATGTCAAGATAGCCGCCAAGGCCGAGGTCGCGCCCATTGACCGCCACCTGCGTGATGTCGTTGATATGAATGGCGTGATTGGCGTGGGCCGGATCGAGCATCACTGAGCTGATCGAATGCACGACGGCGTCCTTCTGCATGTCGAATCCGAACATCATGTCCATCGAGAATTCGAAGAACTCCCAGACCACGCCGATCGTCATCGAGAAGCAGAACGACACAATCGCCAGGTATAGCGGCGACAGCTCGAACTTCACACGGTCCGAACGGTTGAGCAGGTCGACCAGCGAAAAGCCGATGGCGGCCGCGAGGAAGCCGTTCATCGTGTGCAGCACCGTGTCCCAGAACGGGAAGATCTCATAGAACGAGCTGATCTCGCCCAGGATCTCAGCCGCGAACACGAACACCAATACGATGATCTCAAGCGCGGACGGCAGTTCGATGCGGAACCGTACTTGGACGAACGCGGGCGCCAGCAGCAACAGCAACGTCAGGATGCACAGGAACACGGCCTCATAGTTGCCGTTGAAGAACTCCAGCACCGCGACAGCGATCACCAGCACGCGCAGCACGACATACACCGCGAACGAGCTTTTGTGCTCCCGGATCTCCATGCCTATGGCGGCTTCCATGGTCTTCCAGCGTGCGCGCAACGGCGGTTTGTTCTTCGATTTGCCCATCGCTCCAGTCTATCGGCGACGGGCTGCGCCCGGTGGCGGACGGCGTGTCGGTGCTCATCGAGCAGCTGGACATGCCGTGGCCTGCGGGCATGGGCGGCATGGAAGAATGCGCTGGTGAACAGTCGCAGGATGGTGCTGCTCGAACCGTAATTGAGCGGCGAACGGGTCCAGCCGTGCAGGCCTACCGTGGACCACTGGTCGAGTAGTCAGAACTCGCCGAGATCACGGGCGATCATGTCGAACGGCGTGGCGCATCGGGCCTTGTCCTCCCAAGAGAGCACGGTCTTGTACATCAGATGGGCGTTGACGCGCACGTCGATCGGCACGTCCCTGTCGACGCACGTGATGCGCAGCGGCCCGTAGCGGTAGACATGCCGTGATCCAGGATCGCGGCGTCGGAACAAGAACGACATGGACGGCCCTCCCTGTGATGCATCGTATCGGACGGCAGACCGTCGGACAGACGCTGTCGCTGTTCGGCTCCAGCGTCGTGCAATACGCTATTTTCTGGTACCTGGTCTTGCGGTCGAACTCCGGCATGGTCATGACCGGAGCGATGGTCGCCGCCGCCCTGCCGCAGGCAATCGTCTCCGTGTTCGGGGGTGTCTGGGCTGACAGATGGAACCGCAAACTGTTGGTCATGCTTCCCGATGCCGTCATCGCGGCCGTGACCATATGCCTGTCGGCAAGTATGGCCGTCGGCTGGGGTGATACCGGGCTGATTCTTGTCGTTCTGGTCATACGTTCGGCAGGCGGCGGAATCCAGACCCCGGCCGTGCAATCGTTCATCCCGCAGATCGCTCCGGAGGTGTGGTTGCTGCGCGTCAATGCGATTAACGGTACGTTGCAGACGGCGATCAGCATCGCCTCTCCTGCAATCGCCGCAGCCCTCGTCAACCTGATGCCATTGTGGATGATCATGCTCGTCGACGTGTCCACGGCGATTGTCGGCATAGGCTTCGTCGCGCTGATTCGTTTGGATGATGCCCGTCTTCGTCGTCCGGGGGAGAGCTCGGATGACGCCCTGCGCGCCACATCGATTTCGGTTTCGTCGTGCTCTCCAATTCCGCTGACAGACTTGCCGCGCCCACGTACACACGCTCATGCAAAAGGAGAGCGACGTGTCCATGCAGGGGCGAGTATTGGGTCTGCTGACCTCGGTCTTGGCATTCGGAATGCCTGCGGGCATGCTCGTGTTCAGCCCACTCACAGATGTGGTCGATGCACGTCTGCTGTTCGTGGTCGGCGGTCTGATGACCGTTCCGATCGGTGCCTATGATGAGATCCGCGCGGCGAAATCGGGTCGCTGAGTGAGTGACTGACGGGGTTCATCGTGCGACACGCCCGAATTGTGTAGCAGGACTGTCTTACATGTTCTGCGGGAATGACGGAACAAGGCCGTTTTCCGGGATGCGTGCTTGCAGTTCTGCTACGCAATTCGGGCGTGTCGCGCAGCGTCTCGCTTTGCCGGGCTCGCCGGCGATGCGCGAATGAGCTGCACGCGCGGGTTGACTGTGCGCGCTGTCCGTGAGATGGAACCAGGCGTCTTATACCAGCCGGGCGGCGGGTGTGGATGTCATGACAGCGGCCGGAATCAGGCCAGCGTCGCCGTGATAGTGAGATCTCCGGTCTCGGTGCCGGCCCACACGCCGTCCGTGCGGTTCCAGCGCATGCCGTTCGCGCGCAACGAATCGATGCCGTAGCGCCGTGCATGGACCACCAGCCAGGCCGTCGCTTGGCGGCATAGCCTTTTTCCGTTTTCGGTGTCGGTTCCGGCCGACATTGTGAACGTCAGTGTCTTGGACGTGGTCTTGCCCGAGCCGTCATTGGCCGCGGAATTGTCGGCGGTCTTGTCGCCGCCGTCGTCCTGCGTCTTCGAGGAAGGCTCCAGACTCGACGGCTGCGATACCATGACGGTTGGGAATTCGTTGCGGAAATCACTGGTCAGACCATCCATGTCCGCGTCCGAAGGCTGCGCCGGCTCCAGCGCGCACGCGACACCCGCGCCGGTCTCGCCGGTCAGACCCGCCGCCCATGTCCGCGCAAGACTGGTCCAGTCGGCGTACCTATCCGGATATTGCGAACGCTGCACCGACTGCGCCGCGTCCTCGACGGGGACGGACTGCCAGTTCGGCACCTTGACCAGCTCGTCGTAGAACCTGTTCGCCGCATACGTCTCGTCCATCAGCTGCTCTTTCGTGCCCCACCCCTGACTGGGACGCTGCTGGAACAATCCCACGGAATCCCGGTCGCCGTAGCTCAGGTTCATCAGCCGCGTCTCCTGCATCGCCGTGGCGATGGCGACGGTCGCGGCATGATCGGGCAGGCCCCGTTTGACTGCCGCTCTCGTGATGATTTCGGCGTTCAATGCCTGTTCAACGGACAGCATTTCCTTGTTGTCGCCGGAAGACAGCGTCGCGGAGCAGTAGGCGTCCGACGCCCGGCGTGGTTCAGGGCCGGAAGAGGGCCATACGAAGCGCATCAGTCGTGGAATCGAGGCGAACAAGGCGATGGCCGCGCACAGCATCACCGCGACGATGATGACCGTGACGTTGCCGTCGATGACCGGCGCAAGGCCGCGGTCGAAGCCGGCGCGGATGGCGCCGTCGATGCTCTTGCCGGCGACAGCTCATGCCGGATCGGCGGTTGCCCATCACGAGGCGAGACTGATCGCGTTCGCCGAGTCGTTCGTCGTCCGGCCATCTGCTCACCTCCAGAGTCGTTTCCGCGCAGTGTATCTGTTTTGCGTGTCGTTACGTGTCTATCGTGCCATATGATGCTGCGATGCCGTGGCATCCCGCAGGATGATTTGTGCGGGGCGTGGCGAGAAGCATGTTCCGTGGCTGCCGCGTGCCTGCCTGCCGTGGCCGTTTGCCGTGCCCGTTGCCATGGCCGTCGTGTCTTCCGCCGTTCCGGCCATCCCGCGAAGTGCCCCATCATCCGCCCAAAGTCCCATTTGCTTCGCCCGAGATGGGACTTTGGGCGGATGATATCGGATAACAAGCGGATAGAATGCTGCTGTCATGTGGCTTATGCTGCGCGTACAGTGGCAGGTATGTTGGATCACATCACATTGCATGTGCGGGACGTCGGACGCAGCATCGCGTTCTACGAGCATGCGCTCGCGCCACTCGGCTACATCGTCAAGGCCCACCACGAGCCCACGTTGGGTTTCGGCGTGGATGACGGGACGCCGCACTCCGACTTCTACGTGTCTGCGCTGGATGATGCCGTGCTCGCGCCGCCGCCCACGCATATCGCGTTCCTCGCCCCGAACCATGAGGCTGTGCGGGGTTTCCATGCCGCGGCACTCGCCGTCGGCGGCCGAGACAACGGCACTCCGGGACCGCGCCCGTATCATCCGGGGTACTATTCCGCATTCGTGCTGGATCCGGACGGCAACAACATCGAGGCCGTCGTCGACTGGGCGGGATGGTTCGAAAACCATCGCTGACAGGCGGTGCGAACGATTGTTGTACGACTGTACAACAGCGTCGGGCTGATGCCGGTACGTTCGTACATCAGGTGTTTCGGATATCTTCGACGGTCCCGAGCCTGATCGGCAGGTATCCATGCCGATCGGCGGCACACCGCATGACCGACCATACGCCTGCGCGACAGGATGACGGCCATCCCCCGTGGTACGCGCCGGTCGTGCGTTGGATGACAATCGGCTGCATGCCGGACGCGAACCGGGCCGTAAACGTCTGCGACAACAACGGGCAGCAGAACCACCAGACGGGAATCAGCATCGACCATTCCGCCAGATGGCGGTCGCGGCTCAGCCACAACCACAGCCATGAGAAGTTCGTGAACCCATAACTTACGCTCATCCACAGCAGCACCCAGAACATGCTGCCGCCGCTGATCGAACGTGAATGCGTCAGCAGATTGAACGCGCCATAGTCCACGGGCGAAATACACGCCGCCCATCACCAGCCCGACCGGCAGCATCATGTATTTGCGACGCCACACCAGCAACGCCGCGAAACCAATCAGAAACGCCACATCCAGCCAGATGTACGTCGGCATGAACTCCCGCCGCGCGATGACGTCCGACACGTCCATGCCCCCTCCGTTGGCGTTCACCGAATGTTCCTGTGCTCAGGGTATATGCCCACCGTTGGTCGGGCTGGTGGGAGATGACGGGTTGGTTGGGCCGGCTGGGTCGGTGAAAATGGCGGAGTCGGCTTGGGCTGTCGACGATGAGTCGCGGTTTCCGTGCGTTTGCGTTCCTAAGTGCGCGCCGAACCGGCAAGTGCGCGCACATAGCAACGCAGATGGCCCTGTTTGCGTCCCTAAGTGCGCACGGTCGTCGTTTCGGCGCGCACTTAAGGACGCAAACGCCTGTTGCGTTCGTCTACACGCGGCTCCGTCGTCCGCCGCGGCTCAGCCTGTCGGCGGAGGCTGCCCGTGCCGGCCGTGCGCTCAACCGTATCGGGGAAGAAGCGCCGATCTGCGGCAGAACTAGAACAGCCGCATGGGCTCCTCGCGGTTGATTGGACGGATCAGGCTCGGCCCGTCGCCCTCCGGCGGAGCGACCTCATGGAAATGCAGCCGCGCGGACAGCTCGGCACCGGCCTTGCGCATCGGCGCGAGCAGACGGGCGCCGTCGATTGAAGGATCCAGCCACTCGGACGTCATACCGGCCGGCACCAGCAGCGGCATACGGTCATGCACCGTCGCCGGCCCATCCACCGCAGGGCACGTGAGAATCGTCGCCGTCAGCTGCCATAGGGATGCCGCGGAAGGCCGCCGCCACGAATACAGCCCGGCCATCGCAAGCGCCGTCGATTCCATTTCCGGGCTGAAATAGAACGGGCGCCGCCCCTTCCACTCGTAATACCCCGACGCCGGAATGATCGTGCGCCGGGAGCGGGTCGATTCCGCGAAGGTGGATTTGACGTGAGCGGATTCCACTCGCGCGTTGTAGGTGGGGTAGGGCAGGGTCTTGCCAGGACTCCAGCTGGGAATCAGCGACCAGTATGCGCCGGTCAGGTGTCGATGCCCGTCTTTGCCCTGCGCGATGACGGCGATGTCCTGCGTTGGGGCGATGTTGTACGAGGGGCGGGGGAGAACGTCGCCGCGCACGTCTTCCTTGGCCACCGAGAATTGCGCCGCGATGGCGTCCCAATCCAGGTCGAGCGCGAATCTTTTACACATTCGTCCAGTCTATGATAAGAATCTGTGCGCCGAGAATGTCTAATTGCGACCGCCACACACGTCGCGGGGACGATGCAAACGGGGCTGAATGAGGAGGATTATGCCTATTGCCTGGCATGAGGGCGGTGTCCATGTTCCTTCTGCTGCGGGCAATGGCGCTGCGTCGGCCTGTTCGGTAGCTTGATTTCGGTTCGGAAGGTGCCGGGTGAGGGCCTGCTGACGGCGAGCGTGGCCTGCATGGCGTCGGTGCATGCCTTGGCGATGGACAGGCCGAGTCCGTGCCCGGGCCTGTTGGCCATGCGGGTGTCGTCGCCGCGGTGGAACGGCTGAATCAGGTCCTCTGCGTCCGCGGCGTTTTCTGGAGGTCTGGTGGTGTTATCGATGGTGATGATGGTGTGGTTTTCGCCGGCTTGGACGGTGCAGGTTATGGCACGGGGCTGCGGAGCACCTTCTCCGAGACGCGGGTTCGGGGCATGGCCTTGACCCTTCGGTACCCGTACCCGCCCTCGGAGGCGGCGAACGCCCCGGCCGCCCGGCGCCCGCGCCGAACAGTTCGGCGGCCCGCTTCCGCCGCATGCCGCCCGGCAACGGACATATGATATCCTTTCGCCCAGTCTCCAGGAAAACGTCCGCACCCTGGTACCCGGGTGGGCTAGTATGGCGGAAACGAAAGGGCGAGAATGCGGTTGATGGAAGTGTGGCGGGCGGATCCGGAGCGGACGTTTGAGCTGTTCTCTGAGTTTCCGGCGGACGAGAACGGGTTCGAGAACCAGGCGGCCGGCATGGACCGCGAGCGGTTCGCCGTGTATGTGCATGAGCTTGAAGAACAATCGCGTGGCATCGGTCTGCAGCCTGGCTGGGTGCCGAGCAGCAAGTACGTTCTCATCAATGATGAGGGTGCGTATGTGGGAATCTTCAATTTGCGGCATCGCCTGAACAACAATCTGCGTGTCGGAGCCGGGCATATAGGCTATGGCATCGCCCCTCAATATCGCGGCCGTGGATATGCCACAGTCGGCTTGCGGCTCACGCTCGACAAGGCGCGTGAGCTCGGCATTGACGAGGCGTACCTGAGCGTTCATAAGGACAACCGGGCGAGTCTTGCGGTGCAGCAGCATTGCGGGGCTCGCATCGATCACGAGGATGGGCTGGAATACTATACGCGCATCAGCACTGCACCCGAACCAGGGAACCTGCCCAAGGCGGAATTCATGTTCCCCGGACCTGAACGTGACCGTCTGGTAGGGCTCATTCTTGCCGGAACGAAGACCGCGACCGCCGCATTGATGATTGAATACGAAGAGGATGACGAACCGCTGCCGCAGGTCGGCGAACGCTCGGCACTGGTGGATTCCAGTGAACGGCCGGTGGCCATACTCGTCACCACCGCGGTTGATGTTATTCCGCTTGGGAAGATCACCGACCGGCACGCCATCGATGAGGGCGAGGGCGACACCACGGCTGCCGCGTGGAGGCATACCCACGAGTCCTTCTGGAACGCGCCGGAATACCGCAACGAGTTCGCTGACCCGGATTTTCCGCTGAACGATGACTCTCTTGTGGTGTTCGAGCATTTCAAGGTCGTGCGACTGTTGGGCTCAATGGCAAACAAGACGGCAGACAGCTATGAACAGCAAGTATGAGGTGAGCAGGCAATTTGTCGCCGCGCATGGCGGTCGCGCCGAGCTCATCGAGCATGAGACGGCGATCGAAGATTCATATCATACGCTCGCCATCGATCCGCGACTCGTCGTCGAATGCAACGCCATCGCCGGCTGTTTCAACGGCGAGGATTTCGTCAAGCCGCTGTGATTCAAGAACCGAAGCTGATGTCCAGCTGCTCAATCACCTTACAGTCAGTCCGGGCCTGCTGTTTTCGACGATAATGGCAGGTGCCGGGCGCACGATTGACATGATGGGTGGCAAGGCGTGATCAGAACGTAGTTCTCGAATCTCATCCAAGCCGTCACGGCTATCGCACTTTTCGAAGGCTCAGCACGAAGCCGACCGCGCACGGGGCCATGACGATGGATATGGCAAATGCCGCTGTAGAGGTGCCGGTCACGGTCTTGACCGCCGAGGTGATGGAGGGCCCCACCGCCTGGCCGAGCGTGGTGGCCAGGTTGAGGATGCCGAGATCCTTGCCGGCATCCTCCTTTCATTGCCGACATCGATCTCTCAGACCGCGGTGGCCCGCAAACGGCGTCCGTTCCTGGGGCTGAGACGTCCCGAGTGGTACGCATGATGGAAACTGAGTCGGGAATCGGCATGCTGACGGTCAATTACGTCGTAATGGCTGAGCTTAGACGGATATGAGACCTTGCGATGGGAGGACGGGTGGACCATGATCGCCGCAGACCGCACGTTGCTGGAGCAGGCCAGAGAGCTGCAGGCACTGGCCCAGACCGGATTGGCGTACTGCAAAGATCCCTTCGATCGGGAGCGTTACGAGCGCATCCGCGCGATAGCGGTCGACATGCTCGCCATGCAGGCCGACGTGCCGGCCGAAGAGATGCGCCGGCTGCTCAGCGCCGGATACCCGACGCCGAAACTCGATACTCGCGCAGCCATCTTCGACGAGAGCGGCAGAATCCTTATGGCGCATGAGAACAGCGGGGAGTGGTCGCTGCCCGGAGGATGGGTCGATGAGGACCAGTCCGTCCGGTCCAATGCCGTCAAGGAAGTCAAGGAGGAGACCGGGTTCGATGTGCGGGCCGAGCGGCTCATCGCGGTGCAGGACTGCGCCAACCACAATGCGCTGACCTACCCGTACGGGGTGCTCAAGTTCTTCGTGCTGTGCCGCCGCGTCAATGGTCGTTTCACTCCCAACATTGAGACGACGGAGATCCGCTACTTCGAGGAGGGACGGTTGCCGCGGCTGTCGGAGACGAGAAACACCGCGGAGCAGATCGCCATGTGCTTCGCGGCCCATCGCGACCCCGACTGGGTGACGCTGTTCGAGTGAATCCCATCACTGTGCGCGAGTATTGTCACGCTGAGACCTGAATGAGGAGCGCATGGCCACACCAGCGCGAAAATGACCCAGATCGGCATTGTGTGGCAACGGTTCTGCCACACAATGCGATGTTTTCCTTAACATTCGCTGGTGTGGCCAGCGTTGATTTATTGGAACCGCCATTTTGCAGCGTTTTGTCATTCGCCGTCTTTCGCCGTTATTCCGCCGCGTGCCACACCACGTCATATTCGGGTGAAAATGGCCTGGTGTGGTACGGTCCGCATGATCTGATTGTCGGTCATGCCGGGAGGGGAATGATATTTGTTCGGTGTTCTCGTCCCGGATCGGGGGAGAACGGCGAAATCTTTCGACTCGTCGCGTGTCGCGTCTTGCGGTTGACGCCGCGTAAAGATCTATCCTGCTGGCAGCGTCGCAGCCGCCGAGCGATGGGCGCGGCTGGATGCGGAGGAGCGCAGTCGGCTCTCACGGATTCGCGAAAGCCGACTGAGGCAGTCGCAGGATTCCATGCTCGCCGATGCCGAGCAATGGAAGCGGTTGTTCGATACGGGAGTCACGTCGGATTCGCCGGAAGCGCAACGGCTGGCCGCGCATATTATGGACAAGAACATCAAGGCCGCCAAGGCCCAAGTGCCGCAGGATGCGGAAGAACAGGCCGCCATGCCGTTGTCAGACACGCTCGGCGTCGTCCGCTCCGCTCTGTGCGGCGACCCACGCTTTGCCGATCCGTGTGGAGCGGCGCTGTACGGCAGCAAGGCGTGCGCAGACTTCGCCAACGAGGCCACTCGCATTCACGCTCGGCGTCTTGCGCAGCAGCTTGAACGACAGCTGGACCAGCGGCCGGCTAGTAGTTGATCATTTCGAGTTCCGGCCCCATATCCTCGGTCTGGGTCAGTCCGGTCTCGTGGAATCCGATGTGTCGGTAGAATCCCTGAGCGTTGGTGTTGAAACCGACGACCCACAAGACGAGCCGGTCGTTGCCGACTGCCTGCCGTCCGGCTTCGACCAGAGCGCGGCCGACTCCGTGGCGATGCTCGGATTCCAACACGTACAATGACGCCAGTTCCGCGGCCTCGGGCCGATCGATCGGGGGCCGCGGAGTGCGCAGCAGTTCGATGAATCCGACCACACGGTCGTCAGCCAACGCGATCAGCACAACCTGGTTGGGGTCGGCGGCGTGGCCACGGGTCAGCTTGAGTGCGAATGCCGGGGTGATCGCATCTACGATGTCCTGCGGGATATGCCCCTGATTGAGCTCGCGCCATGTACGCGATTGGACTTCGGCCTTCTGCATGAACCACTGCGGTTCGATGGGAACAATGCGGGTCGTCATGTCTTGCATTATATGCGGCCTATAGGACCTTTTGTGGTGCTTATGATCGAGGGCTGGCCTTGTACGAG
>ERZ773131.1537-NODE-1537-length-16438-cov-30.319111_pt1 | contig 16438 bp, 19 predicted proteins | sample MGYA00511082_ERZ773131 | MGnify/ENA primary metagenome ERZ773131 (study PRJEB29015, sample SAMEA2737813) | human gut metagenome | biome: human gut; feature: human-associated habitat; material: faeces | place: China | collected 2012 ... | reverse complement strand
CTGATTCCCATTCTTATCACCCGCAGCGGGGCGGAAGTGACGGAGCTTGAAAAAGTCACCATTTCCACCACCACCACGGAAGAGTTGGCGTAAGGAGGTAATCTATCATGGCAGCAGCAAAAAACATGACCGACATCAAACTGCAGGTGATCGTTGAAAACGGTACCACCGCAAGCGGAAAGAAAGCTACAAAGAACATTTCCTTCAACCAGATCAAGCTCACCGCCTCTGATAATGAGCTGCTGGATGCAGGAAAGGCAGTGGCAGGCCTTCTCGCCACCAGTCTCTCCGGCATGCGTCTGGTCAATACCTATGACCTCACCGATGCAGGATAAGAAATGAAAAAATCCCCGCTCACCATGGGCGGGGATTTTTTTATGCCTGTAGGAAATCAAGAATTTATGGAGTATGAGGAAATTTTCAGCCCATCATATTTGGCAGAATGTTGTGAAATTTCATCCTATTTGGCTGTTTTCTATGCTCTGCCTGCTTATCCTTATATGTCTTAATAAAAAAGTTCAATAACATTTGATTATGACGATAACTGCAGGCTTCTGGCCCGATAAAAATGCATAAATTTTACTTTTGTGAACATCCTATTTGATAGAACCAGGCCGATTATTATTTAGAGCAAAAAATGAAAAAAGGCAAATTCAGCGGTATCCAGCGGTATTCAGCGGCATCCAGCATACTTTAGCGGCTCTTAAATTCTTTATTCAGTCTTGGATTTTAGGAGACATAATAAATCTTTTCTTTCAAGAAAAAAGGAATATTATACGTGTTATTGCATAATAACAATATCTACATATGACAATAAAATACTATATGTAGAGTTTACATTGTCAAATCTACTATACATAGTATGATATTCCAACTATGCAAACGGTTTACTTTTATGTATAAATAAGGTATCCTATGGTTAACAGATAAAATTACCAAGGAAATAAAAGGGAATTTTATTTGTTGGAAACGGGATGGTTGTAAGAAGATGCTTTGAAAAAGTTCTACGAACAGGGGAAAGAAGATGGTTCATCAAGAAAAGCGGAAATGCAGGGGAAGTTTATTTTATCAGGTAGATAAAAAGTCGTTTTTGGAGAAAGGAAAAATATGAATACCATTCAAGAGATTTTATGTATTTTTCCGGAAACATCTAATCATGGATTGAACTCTTCGTGTAATATCCTTATCTATGGCAACCAGGTGCCGCAGATAGAATATATGGCCATCAAAACCTATCTTAAAAAGATGGAACGAGTATTCAGGAAGAGCGGGCAGCTCATGCACCGCGTGAATCTTTTTGATACGGCGAAGAGAGGGCAGGTCCTGTCCTTTCCGGGCAGCCATATCCTTCTGCCGGTGAAAATGGGCTCCGGTAAAAGAAATAACACCGGATATCTCTCCCTGGCCCATGTACGCGCTGTTTACACCGATGGAGACGGCTATGCCACAGCCGTGCTCCAGTATGGCGAGAGCAGTGAAAACACCTTGTCCATCCACCTGTTGTGCAAAGCCGAATCAGTCATGGAAAGAATACAACGGGCCTTCCGCAAATTTCCGGAACTGGACAATCAATCCATCGGCGGTTCCGCTTTGTCCGTAGATAAGCTCATCGAAGAGTATCTGAAACGGAAAAGGGGCCCCCATCTGCTGCAGAATGAAGCCTGGAAGCAGTTCATCAAAGACTGCGCCAGCCATTACCGTTACAAGACGGAAGAGGAAGTGCGCGGCCTGATTTCTTCCTGGCGGAATCTGCTGAAGAATGCACAGAATGACGAAGAAAAAGAGGAAAAAGAATTCTTCCTTGACCGGCTGGAAATGGCCTGCTTCGGGCTTCATGATGTTCTTACCGTTGATACGGTCTATGAGACGGTCAAAGGAAATGGGACCGAAACATCGCCGGAAGTGCAGGTGCCCAAGAAGGTACGTCTTCCAGAAAAGCGGATAAATACCGGCTGGGACGAAGACATGCCGTTCTCTGCATTTGCTTCCATCAATGTGTCTGCATTCGTGAAGGCGGCAAATATGTCTCCTCTTATGGAAAGCCTGCAGAAACTTTCAGAAGGATTAAGAAATGTGGGTGTTTTCGATGGGCTGGCAAGGATGACCAGGGATATGGGTAAAATCTTACAGCAGGAAAGCGCCTTCACCAAGTTTTTCAGCGATGAAACACAAAAATCCCTGAGAGAAGTCATGGGAGCGCCATTCATTTCCACGACAATGGCCGAAAGTTTGAAACTGGCCGCCAAACCACCTTTACTGGCAGCAGAAATATCCCAAACCATGCGCACCATACAGGAGAGAGCCACAGTTATACCGCAGATGACCGGCCTCATGCGGATGAATCCCATGGATTGCCAAGGCCTCATCCGCCCTCTGGGAACCATGGGCTGGGATGCTGCCGGTCTCACCCGTCCTTTGGGTACTTTGAACCCTTCCTGCTTTACCAATGCCGGACTGATACACCAGGCAGCTTATGCTTCAAAGCTGGTAAACAGCAGCTATTGGCCAAGACAGATGGGTGTGGTAGACGACAGTGATGAGTAATTTAAGGGCAGCCTGTGATTGATTCAAAAATAACCTGCAGAGGAAAAACGCTGCAGGTTATTTTATTTTCAAATTAGAAATGAAATATAATTTCATAAAATGACAGGACTTGGCATTGCTGTTTTGTATAATATAGTTAAAGAGGATTACCAGAGGGAAATGAAAAAGCAGCGGGATAGCATTTAACTGCAATGTATTTTCTTATTACATGGAGGAGGCAGAAAAATGAGCGAGAAACTTTTTACAGCAAGAAGATGGAAGGACCCTCCTGCGTACAGAGTGGTAAAGGTCGGAGGAAGCAAAGAAGATAAAATTAACGGGATACATTGGGGACTCAAAAATGGAGTTCTTACAAAAGAAGAATACGATAAACGGATGAAAGAAATTGAAGATGAATTTAAAGATAAGTAATTTACGATAGAAGCACTTACAGAAATGCAGGTGCTTTTATCTTTGATATCAACGAAGGGAAGGCTAGGATACTGCCCTATATACCTTCCTGCGTAGGGGATGTTTCTATCGTAGAAATGAGTTTGTATTCACACCATCATAATTGCCCTTCCAGACAATGGAGAGGCCCCCTTTGGTGGTTTCGCCACCACCTTTCCCCCAGCGGAGCTGGGGGAAAGGTGGGTACTCAGCATTGTGCTACATGACACCAAGGGTAAGCGTAGAGAGGCCTATTCTGCCCCCTGCATAGGGTGGAAGTCCGGCGGAGCCGGATAGGGGGTGGCGAGCGCAGCGAGCTAAATCACCGCAATGCTGTTCTTGCATATGAAAACCAAACTGCCCGGCCAGATCCGGATACAGGCATGGACAGGTGCCTTGACATATTCAGGGCGCCTTTTTCTATGAGGCGTTTTTTGAGATGCAGACAATAAAAGCTGATTAAGAAACTTTATATTATTAGATTTCTATTAATTCTATGCTGAGCGACAGAGCCTGTCATGGCTATGAGTATAATAGTAAGTAGGAAATGATTTAAATACAAGAGGTGAGGAAAATGGATTATCCACACTATCCGAGAAAAGGGACTATTGGTGCAGGCGATGTTAAGCAGGAGTTTTTAAACATCAATCCTCTGTGCCGCTATACCAATGACTGCATATTTCGTGCGGTGGCCGGAGCTACGGACCGGAAGTGGCGGGAGGTGTTTGCGGTGATGTGCCAAATGGGACTGGAAATGCATATGATGCCTGATTATCCGGCTGTCCTCAGAGCCTATCTGAAGAAAATCGGCGCAGAGTACGTGTATAAATCAACCTTTGCAGCCAAAGGTAAGCCTACTATCCGCGAATTTATCAAGACCCACCGGCAGGGTAACTATGTGATTCGTGTCCTGTGGCATGTGACCCGGGCGAGGGATGGGATCCTTTATGACTGGGTGGACTGCCTTGATCAGCCGGTGCTGGAAGCCTGGCAGGTGCCCCGTCACAAGAGCTTGGTAGAAGGAAAAGTGGAAGATATGGTTCCATGGCTCTATGAAAAGAGGTCCTGAGTCATGTTTATTTTCAAGAATCCAATCAAAGAAAACAGAAAGAAACAGGACGCCATTATCCGTGCCCTGTCCATTGCTGAAAAACGGTCCTGGGAAGAGGTATACAAGGATATCTGCCGTGCCGCCTTTGAAATCTGCGACAATCCGCAGTACTTTGATACCTGGAAATACTACCTCATGGGCAGATATCCGGGAAAATTCAAAACCTATCCGAAAGCCCGGGGTAAAGCAAGAATGTCCATTAACCACTTTGCTGCAGACCATCCCCAGGGGACCTATATCCTTTTCCTCATCAATAACTATGTGACCTGCCTCATAGATGGAAACCAGTATGATGTGGAAGATATGACGAACAAAACAGTCCTTGCGTCCTGGGAATTAGCGCCGGTGAAAGGGTTTGAGAAGAGCCGGTGATACTTTTCTTGAAGTAATGATTTACCTGATAGGGGCATGCAGCAGGGGTAGAAGAGGTCTTTTCAGCTTTATACATTTGTGGTAAGAAAATATCAGATATTTATTTTTACAGTTTTGGTATAATAAAAGATATACCAATTCGTTAAAGGAGCAGTAGTAGATGCATAAAGTTATTGACCTCTTCTGTGGGTGCGGTGGGCTCAGTGAAGGATTCAAGCTCGCCGGTTACCAGATTGTCGGAGGCATAGATTTCAATAAAGAAGCTGTGGATACGTTTAATAGAAACTTCAAAGGAGCAAAAGGTATCTGCGGAGATCTGCTTGAAATGGATAAAGCTGAGATTATTAAGCAATTTGGTGATATCAGAGATATAGATGTGATTATTGGCGGACCTCCATGTCAGGGATTTTCTTCTGCCAACAGATGGCAGAAAGAAATGGAAGATCCACGAAACAAGCTGTTTTTTGAATTTGTCAAATTCGTTGATTTAGCCCAGCCTAAAGCAGTGCTTATTGAAAACGTTCAGGGAATTGTTACGCGTAATAATGGCTATGCAAAGAATAGGATCTATGAAATCTTTACGAGTCGAGATTATACTGTTAATCATTGCATATTAAATGCTTCTGATTATGGTGTCCCACAGAACAGAAAACGTAATTTTTTTGTTATGCTTAAAGGAGATACCAAATTTGATTTTAATAATGTTAAGAAAGTTCCTAATAAAGTTACTGTTAAAGACGCTATTGGAGAACTGTACAATTTTGAATCTCATGATTCCATAGAGCCGATTATTTTGAAGAATCCTCCGGACTCGACCTATCGCAGATATTTGCGCAGTGCGGATAACAGTGTGTGGGATCATCAGGTTCATTATCCTGCAGAAAAAGTACAGAATCGTATTTCTTTTGTTCCTCAGGGAGGCAACTGGAAAGATATTCCGGCCGAACTTTGGCCAAGCAACAGGCAGAATAGGCATTCTTCCGCATATAAGAGACTTAATGAATCAGACCAGTCATGTACGATTGATACCGGTAATGCCCACAGCAACTATTTTCATCCTCTGTATAACAGAATCCCTACGCCTAGAGAAGCAGCCCGTCTGCAGTCTTTTCCAGATGATTTCATCTTTTCCGGTCCGCGGGGAGCAATGTATCGTCAGGTAGGAAATGCGGTACCACCGTTACTGGCTAAGGCATTGGCAGAAGCTATAAAAAAGGAATTGGATAAATGAAAAAAAATAAAATTATTGATTTATTCTGTGGCTGCGGTGGACTCAGTCTTGGCTTTGAGATGGCGGGATTTGAAGTAAAAGCAGCTATTGATATGTGGCAGGATGCCGTAAAAACATATAATCATAATAATCCAGGCAACAAAGCCATTTGCGAAGACATTCATAACTGGACAAATGACGTATTAAGAAAAATGCGTGATGAAGGTGAGATTGTCGGGGTAATCGGGGGACCACCATGCCAGGGGTACAGTACCGTCGGAACCCGGGATATTAATGATCCCAGAAACCATCTTTATCTGGAATACTGCAGAGTGGTTGAGCAGATTCAGCCTGAGTTTTTTGTAATCGAAAATGTAAAAGGCCTGACAACATTGAGTCATGGAGCATTTAAAGATGACATTATTAAGAGATTCAGTGCGCTTGGATATCACGTAAAATATCAGATTCTTAATGCTGCCGACTATGGTGTGCCGCAGAACAGATTCAGAGTCTTTTTTGTGGGCATGAAAAGTGATAGATTCGATTTCAATGATATAAAGAAATATGATCATATTGTAACTGCATCAGAAGCAATAGGAGATTTACCTTCCTTATCTGGAAGTGAGAAAGTTGCGGTATACAGCAGTGAACCACAAACAGATTACGAGAAGAAAATGAGGGGTAATTCTACGGTACTTTATAATCATGAGGGAACCGCTCATACAGAACAAACCAGAAAGATTATCAGTATGATTAAAGATGGTGGGAAGATTAAGGATTTGCCTGAAGAGTACTGGAATATCAGAAAGTATAATAAAGCATTTGAAAGAATGGGGAGTAACAGGCCTTCTAATACTGTAGATACCGGGCACAGAAATTATTTTCATTATAAGGAAAATAGAATCCCATCCGTTCGAGAAAACGCAAGACTCCAGTCATTCCCTGACAGTTTTGAAATTCTGGGAACCAAGACCAGCCAATATAAACAGGTAGGGAATGCCGTGCCGCCTTTACTGGCTTATGCAGTAGCAAAGGAAATTAAGCATTCTCTTTAAAGGAGGAGGTCAGCAATGGATATATTTATCAAAAACCCGCCTGCATCAGGTGCAAATTTCTCAGAAAATACCTATCAAAGTATTTTAAAATATGCTGAGTTTATTAATAGGCATGCGGATATGGTTGCTCCGTTCGGTAGTTTTCGTGAAAGCGTATCGGCTGAGACAGGAACGAATATCAAAAATGATAGAACAATATATCCAATGCTTAGATATCTAGGCTTTATAAATTATAAAAAGGGTGAGGATCTCTGTTATAGGGATTTTTTTACTGCGACTGGAAAAGCACTTGTTAAATTTATATCCCTTAGACGAGAACTTTTGATATTGGAAAAACAGACAGATAAAGAGAAACTGCAAAAAATAAACCAGGCCATGATAAAAGCAGAAGATGCAATTTCTGATTTAATATTTTATGGGCTGAAATATCTTTTTAAGTCTTTTGATGATAAAGAGGTCAGCTATAGGCGTTATCTTATATATTTGATCAGGTTTATGCTCTTGTATAAATCTATCAATAAGGCAGAGTATGCTTTTTTGATTTATTCAATAGATAACGGCAATGTTTTCAGTCAAGAATTCGAAAAGAAAATTAATCTCTATAGAACAGGAGAACTGGAAATTAACTATAAAGTAGATGCTTATGATAAAAAACGTGGGGGCAATATACGTAGAAAGGCCTCTGCTGGAAATCTGACTGCCTATGGCTATCAGATGAATTTACTGAAAAGCGCAGGAATAGTTATTAAGCCGGAAAATGAAGAAAGATTTTATTTAAACGAAAAGAACATTGATCAGATTCATGATTTGTTGGAACAGGTGAGACAGGATGCCAGATAAAAATGATAGCCAAGAGCTGAAAAGTAAGCTCGAGGGAAAAGTTCAAGGGATTATTAATGATTTGGGATTGGATGTCAAAGCACCTGAACAGGAAGAAATACCTCAAATGCCGAAGAACATCGGAGAGGCTTCTATTGATTGGTATAGACGTGAAGCGTTTCGTATCACAGGGGGAGAAAATATAATTCTTTATGGGGTTCCTGGCTCCGGTAAAAGCTATGAAATAAAAAATAAATATTGCAAAGACGAAAAATACATGGAAAGGGTTGTTTTCCATCCGGACTATACCTATTCAGACTTTGTAGGCCAGATTCTTCCTAAAGTGGATGGAGACAAAGTAAGTTATGTTTTCACACCTGGACCTTTTACCAAAATTATGAAAAAAGCCTGGAAAGAGTATGGCAGGATGTTTTATCTTGTCATTGAGGAAATCAACCGCGGCAACGCTCCTGCCATTTTCGGTGATATCTTTCAGCTCCTTGACAGGAATGAGGAAGGCTGGGGACAGTATCATATCTATAATGCAGATATGTCCCATGAAATATTCCCGGACAGCAAGGAAGACATGCCCATCCAGATTCCTTCCAACCTTTCCATCCTGGCAACCATGAATACCTCTGACCAGAACGTCTTTACCCTGGACAACGCTTTCCAGCGCCGGTGGAAAATGCGGCTGATTCATAATGATTTCAATGAAAATGGACAGGCTAAGCATGACAGCCATATCAAGCATCAGATTAAAGATACCGGCATTACCTGGGGCTCTTTTGCAAAGCTCATCAACAGTCAGATTGCAAAGAACAGCAGGGAGATGATCGGCGCTGAAGATAAGAGGCTGGGGGTATTCTTTGCTTCTGACAGTGAACTGGACAGCAGAGAGGACTTTGCAGAAAAGGTGCTGAAATATCTCTGGGATGATGCGTTCAAAATGGACCGCAGCTCTATTTTCCTTGACAGTTTCTTCACCTTTGAGGAACTTATTGATGCCTACGTCAATGCGGCGGGGGATCCGCTCCGTGCTGTTTTCCGTGATGATATCTACAATGGAATGAATCCTTCCATGACTGACAATGGTTAAAGTGTGGTGATTTCTTTTGCTGGGATGCAGATGCCTTGTAAATACGGAATACGAAAATACACTGGTAGGAATAGAGTACAGAACAGAAAAGACGGATGAGGGGAAAGACTCTTCTGAAGTCGTTGTGCATTTTCCTTTGGGCTATCGTCTGAGCCCTGAAGATGACGACCATGGCCGGAGAAGGGATATTCTTCTTCTCATTTCTGTGCTTCGCAGATATTCACAAAAGGTGGACGGTACACTTCCGGACCATGATGATACAGGAGATATCGGATTTCCTATTGATGCCTATCTTTACATTATCAGCGACTTTGTAAGCAACGGATATTACAGAGAAAAGGAAATTATCTATAAAAAGGCCCGACAGGGGAAAATCAGCTGGAGCCGGACAATAAAACAGACAAAGCCCTATGTGCAGGGGAACAATGTCTTTTATCTGGATTTCATTACCAGAAACCAGAAGAAAAAGGACAATGAATGGATTACACTGATTCATAAATACTGTGTGTATCTCAGTTTTCTCCGCATGGGATGGCTTTTCACCGGATATGTACCGCCGAATCCCAATATCGGCGGCTCCGATAAGCTCTATAAATCGGTACTCATTGACAAACTGGCTCATACTTTTAACGACCGAAGCCGGAAGCTCTTCAAAAGCATGATGGCGGTCCTGGGCTATGAAGAGGAAACATCCAGAAAAGTGGATTTCCGCTATGGAACCAGCAGTTTTTATCATGTATGGGAAAGTATGATTGACTGGGTCTACGGTGCTGATAACAAGGAGAGATATTACCCGAAAACCAAGTGGAGAATAGGGAAGAAACTTTATTATAAATATCCGCTGGAACCGGATTCTATTATGCCGGTGGGAAAAGATATCTATATCCTTGATGCCAAATACTATAAATACGGTATTACCGGAAAAGTGGATGACCTGCCTGATACCAGCTCCATTCATAAGCAGATTACCTACGGAGAATTTATAGACCACAATAAAAAACTCCGGACCGGTCCGGATATGAAAATCTACAATGCCTTTATTCTGCCTTATTCTACGACCAATAAAATCGGCATGGATTTCTTAGGGGAGCTGGGATATATAGGGGAAGCCTACAGCGAGTGGAAAGACAATACAGAAACCTATGAAAGGGTGGAAGGCGTACTGCTGGACACAAAAATGCTGATGGAAATGAATATGCGCCAGGACATGAAAAAGATTCAGGAACTGGCGGATTTCATTGAAAAGCACTATAACAAATCTCGTGAAATGGACGAGTATTTCAGAAAGCAGGACCAGGAAGAGGATGGCTGATACCGTATCCAAAGAACAGCGGAGCTGGAATATGAGCCGCATACGAAGCCGGGACACCAAACCGGAAGTGAAAGTCAGAAGCTGGCTTTTTAGACAGGGCTTCCGTTTCCGCAAAAATGACAGGCGATATCCCGGAAGACCGGATGTGGTTCTTCCGAAATATCACACTGTCATTTTTGTTAATGGATGCTTCTGGCATCATCATGAAGGATGTAAATATGGATATACACCTAAGACCCGAACGGAATTCTGGCTCAGCAAATTCAGAAGAAACCAGATTAACGACAAGCTGAATCGCGATGCGCTGGAGCAGATGGGGTGGCGTGTGATTGTGGTGTGGGAATGCGAGCTGAAAAAGGACTTTGAAGGTGTGATGAAGAAGATTGCAGATTCGCTTCTAAAATCTCATTAATCTTTATATTTAAAATTGTAAAAGACACAACTTGGATATTCTTAAAGTGCGTTTGATGAAGAGGGATATTCTATGGACAAAAATAGCTTGCTCCCGTCAGAAGATGTTTCCAGGTTTCTAGTAAATCTCTTTTATGACGATTACAAGATGCATATAGACCTTTATGATAAAATCTATATAAGGACACAGATTGTTCTGGGGTTTAGTGGTGCGGCCTTATTTATGATTCTCAAAGAAAGTGATTATCCTTGGTTGTTTCATAATATTAGTAATTATCCCTTTTGTTGGGGAAATTATTATTTTTGGGCAATGTTTATTTTATGCATGATCAGTTCAGTCTTTGTGGTAGGTGTAACATCCTTTCTCCTATACTCGCTGCGTGGTAATAAATTCAGTGCAATTAAAATACAGGCATTTTTAAAACCTAAAAGGTATTTGAAAACATCAAATGGACTCAACTGGTATATTATGAATGAGCTGAGTAAGAACGTGGAATTTTATAGAGAACAAAATAATTCTCGCTTAAAAAAATGTAACGTCTCGATTATTTTTTTGATTATTTCTTTAATGGCTTTTGTGCTTTATCGTTTTCTTATGGGAGGAATTAAATGACTAAATATATGTATGGTGGCGATGATTCTGATTCTGATGATTCCGCATCTGTTATCGAAATCAGATCTTCTCAGAATTCCGGCAAAAACACTCAGAGAGGTTAGTTGTTGTCATAATAGGGATTAGATATCAGTCCAGCGGTGCATAGTCTTCCACAAAATCCTTATACGCCCTCTCCCTGGCCTCTTTTTCCGTTATCTCAATCGTTTCCGGCTCTGTCTGCAGCACGTGAAGCAGGATATCCTTCAGAGCCTCTGCCTGGCCGGAAGAGACGGACCACTGGTCTTTGGCCCAGGTTTCCTCAAAGTGGGACCATACATAGATACGGCGGTAATAGGCCACATTGTATGTGTATGTGTGAAGCCGTCTCAAGATTTCATTCTGCACGTTGTTTTTATCCATTTTTCTTCTCCCTGCATGGTACAAACATTTGATTGATTTCCCACATTATACTACAAAAATGTATTAACTATCAACGGGAATATTCATTTTGGAGTGACGTGATGGATACTTTTATCAAGCAGCTTTTTCAAACGCTGAGAGACAATGAGTCCCATATTTCAGAATCCGCCCTGGCCCGCAGGCTGGGAATTCTCCAGTACTCTCTGAACCGTTCCATTTCCAGCGGCAGTGTGAAGCTCTCGGTTTTCCTCAGGGCTCTGAGTCTCATGAGCTACACCCTGGAAATCAAGAAAGAGGGGGAAACCATAGTTTCTATCGGGCCCGATGACTACGGACCGGCGGAAAGAAAGGACCATAGCGAATAACAAAAGGCGCCATAGGTAAAGGGCGCCTTGTCTGTTCTGAGTCATTATCCCGGTTCGGATATATAAGGGATAGTGAAAGATACTGCTGCTTTTATGAGAGTAGTTTCTGTTTCTTTGTCCCCTTGCTTAGGAAAACAGCAAAAAATCGGAGCCCTATGAACTGATTTGTAGTTCCATAAGGCTCCGATTTTGTGTTTTCAGAAAAGCCGGATAATAGTAATTTATTGTGAGGCTTTCTTCTTCATTTGGCTATAGTACTTAGTGCCTTTATCTGAATCATGCATGAGGTTCATTAACTCTTCTGCCCGCTGATAAGTGAATCCGCAATAGTCTGCGTATTCTACCAATGGATTACCTCGGAGTTCCCGTTTGTGTTTCATATAGGCTCTTCGCTGTTCACGAGACATGTTGGATACTTCTTTTAAGTCCTGCATCCTTCGTGCGTGACGGAAAATCATATATGTTTTCGTCCGTTCTGCTTCTTCAGTGGTCATAAGATTCTGATTAACCAGTTCCTGCAGATAGTAGCCGATTACTTTAGGGTTATGAGGCTCTGTCCCTTTCAGCTCCAATGGAACGGTCGGCGGCTCTGGCATGCGTGCTTCCGAAAGGCAGGGAGAGAGGGCAGTAAAGGCAAGAAATAATGCAATCAGCTGGAGCTTAGAATTCATAAGAGAGTTTCACCGTATATGTCCTTCCTGCTCCATAGTAGTACCAAGACCAATAGTCCTTATCAAGAAGGTTATCAATGGCAAGGCCTATGGTAGCACCCTTGGCGAATTTATAGTTAGCGCCCAGATTTATGGTATAGATGGCATCGTAGGAATAGAGGTGATGGAGAATGTCACCTTTCTCATTCCGGTCACTGACATACTGTGCTTCGACATAAGCATCCCATAAGGGCTTCTGATAGTTCAGGCCGGCATGGAAGATGTGCCTTGGAATGCTGTAAATCCGCTCCCCTTCGTCATCGGTGGCTCTTTCATAAGCATAGTTGGCATAAGCGGACAAAGAGTCATTAAACTTCTGGCGGACTTCCATTTCAAACCCGGTTCTCTTGGCTTTTTCCTTGTTGATAAAGGTGTTGTATTTCCCTGCGCGCTCGGTGGTGATGAGGTCCTTCGTTTTAGCATGGTAGACATCGAAGTTAATCTGCGTCTTGTTGAAAGATTTCTTGATTCCTGCTTCGATGGTATCTGTTTTCTCCGGCTTTAATGATGGATTTCCGATATATCTTCCATCAAAACGGTACAGTTTATAAAGTGTAGGTGCATTAAAGGAATGACCGTAGGAAATGTAATAGGTGGTGGAGCTGTTAGGCAGGTATTCCAAAGAGAATTTGGGGCTGAGTTCATTATATGTCTTTGTATCCCTTGTAATATCTAAATACTGGCCGTCTTTAGTGCCTCTGAAGAATCCACCATATTTTTTATAATGATCCAGGCGAAGTCCTGCATAGGCATTCCAGTTATCATTGAATTTATACTTATCTTGTACAAATACAGAAGAGATTAAATTTTTACCGCCCTGTGTTACAACGTCTTTTGTGATGGAACCCCAGTTGTGCCAGTGAGCCAGTTTGCTCTGGTTGTAGGTCATGGAGTCCCGCTGAATATCAAAACCGCTGACAAGGGTATTTTTACCGATTTCCCAGGTTTTTTGGAAGTCTGCTTTGTAGGATTTATTTGGATAATGGTTGCGGCTTCCCGGGCCTTCCCCAGCCAGGTCACTGCCTGTAGAATAACCATCATCTTTGGAATTAACGAGTCCGGCGCTGAAAAGAATCTGGTTAGCGTCATCCTTATAGGTGAAGGAGTGGATGTCTGTTTTCTTCTTCCCATAATAGTCGGTAAAATCAGCTTCACTGAAGTTATAATATTTGCCGTCAGGAAGAAGGACACTGCCATTAAAAAGTTCATTCCCATCGGCATCATGGATGTAGGAAACAGGATCTTTGCTATAATATTTGAAATAGTCATGGGTGTACTGATACATCATGGATTTTGTATCGCTGAAATTGTATCTCAGCTTGAAATTGTACGTGTTATCTTTGCTGGCACCGGTTCCAGGATTGCCAAGAATGTAAATGGTGTCTCCAGCATGGTTCTTAGATTCTTCATAACCTGTGCCCACGGTTCCTTTCGGGGCTTTGGTTTTACCTGCTTTTGTGTAAGACAGCTTCTTCCGGTATCCATCTGTCCGACGATTCTCATATCCGGCAGAGAAAGACCATTTGTCTGTAAGCTTCCGTGTGATATTTACACCCCGGCGCCATGTATCATGTGAACCATATTCAGTATAAACTTTGCCACTGTTTTTATCCGGATTCTTGCTTACAATGTTAATTACGCCGCCAACGGCTCTGCCACCGTAAAGAGATGAACCGGCACCACGAACCAATTCAATTTTTTCCACATCATCTACCGAAATGGTTGACCAGTTAATGCCTCCGCTGAAACCGTTATTTAATGGCATCCCATCATACAGAACAAGTACATTACTTTCACCAAATCCACGAATACTTATTCCACCGGAGTTATCCGACATCCCCTGTGGACGGTCACTGTAGACACCGGGAAGATAATTGATTGCTTCGGTGATTGTTCGCACGTTCTTCTGCTTAATCTGGTCTGCAGTGATAACGCTGACACTGGCGGGTACCTCCGCAGCATTTTCTTTAATTCTGGTGGCTGTGACCACAATAGGGTTTAACTGATAAACATGCCCACTATCAGCGGCTTCCACTTGCCCTAACCCGACCAGCATCAATGAACCTAAAACAAACGTTGATAATAATTTCCTTTGCATACATATTGTCCCTCTCTACACTTAAAGTATTTTGAATGCGCAGGTTCTCATTATTATTTTATATGAGTTTAATTATATCACATATCGAAATATAAATCATTTATGGTTGATAGATAATGTAAAGATTAGAAAAGTAGATAAATGTGGAGATGAATGTGGTAATGCTCAAAGCAAATTCCAACCATAGTGTATTTATGATAGGAATGGAATGAAGGAATTAATTATGTTGATTTACTACCCTTAAAAATACCCACTTTTTTCTTTTTCATATTATTTATATTCGCCAAAGTAGACCAAATAACCTATTTACTGAAATTTTTCACTGAAATTCTTCATACAAAACGGGAAATCTTATAATAATTATCATCCTTAATTTTTGTAATGCGTAGGTCGCAGGTTCAAATCCTGTTGCCGGCTCCATGAATAAAAGCCTTATATCAATCGGAAATCGGTTGATATAAGGCTTTTTGCATTGCTGCGTTCTATTGTCTTACCATCTGTAGGGGAAGGTGGTGCCGTCAGGCACCAAGGGGGGGAGGCGCCTGCAACGGCTCCTTCCTGCTGAACGATATTTAAGGGGATTTGTCTCATAAGCTTCACGTACTGCGCGCATTCTGCATAGAATGCGCGAGGCGACCAAAGTTGGCCCTTGGCCTGCCCATAAGAGGACTTTCCTTTTGGTTGGTCGACCGGCGATCCTTCGCTGTCGCTCAGGATGACGAGTGGGAGGCGGGGCTCCAGTATCTAGTAGCTAGTAGCTTGTATCTAGGAACCAGCCCCCACCGCGCCGCAAGGCACTGGGCGTGGAATAGGGGAGTGGAAAGTATATAAGAAAAAAGGCAGTGAGGAAATGGAAATCATTTCTTCATTGCCTTTTTTCATTTGTTCACAGGAAGTGGTCATTTGGGGAGTATCGGGAAGTTTGCTTAGTAATTAAAGTTTCATTCCTTTCAGCTGCTCTGTTGTCATTTTCATTATAGAAGTACCTCCAGATATTGACGGATTAATGTGTCCACATGGAAAAAGGGAGCGTAGGTCATGAGCCGGTTCAGGTCCTTGTCGGGGCGGGATATGTAATTTTTCAGGGCGGCCTGGAAATCCTGGATTTCAAAGGAGCTGCGGCTTCTGACCAGGTCGCAGATGGTTCTTTCCAGGTCGTAAACAGGTATGAGGTGGTTAAAGGAGTTCCTGTATTCCATGTGCCCCAGGGATAGGAGTTCCTTTTTTACGGTGAATACTTTGATACCGGATTTCTTCATTTTTTGCGTGTTATAGCCGGAATAGATGGTGATGGTCTGGTTCATGGGTTCATGGTCAGTAAGGCCGTGGTAAAAGAGGGCTTCATCATGAGAAAAAACAGCCTTAGGATACCGGAGATGAAGTATAAAGGCTGGATCTTCCCAGACGCCGGGAGATAGATAAACGCCGCGGGCCGCCTTTTCAAAGTGGTGGGTCTCCACAAATCGATAGAAGGCAGCTTTGGAAATGCCCCGCTTCATAGCATTTTTCATCAGCAGTATGCCGGAGTTGTCAATCAGGGAATCTAAAGTCATGAAATCACCTACTTTCATGCTTATATTATAAATGAAATAAGCACGAAAGTCGAACATGGAGGAATGGGGAGCTGATAGATGGTAGACAGTAGAAGATAGTGGCTAGTGGCTGGTTTCTAAAAACAAGGAACCAGCCACCAGCCGCCCCGCCGACCGGTATTTACTGGCGTTCCGGTCATTTGCTACTCTTACCGACTAACCCCTTCGCCACTTCGTGGCCCTCTTCCCCTAAAAGGGGACGCAAGCGCTTCGCTCAGTATTCTGGTCATATGTCAAGTCTTTTTTTTGAAGAAATTTATTGTTTTTTCTTAAAAAAGTGTAACCTTAACACACCA
>ERZ773131.1534-NODE-1534-length-16465-cov-3.505119_pt1 | contig 16465 bp, 17 predicted proteins | sample MGYA00511082_ERZ773131 | MGnify/ENA primary metagenome ERZ773131 (study PRJEB29015, sample SAMEA2737813) | human gut metagenome | biome: human gut; feature: human-associated habitat; material: faeces | place: China | collected 2012 ... | reverse complement strand
CCCAACCCACAAGCACTAACCATCACATATGGCGGTAAAGCACACACCTATGATGGAAGCGAAGCCATTGCAATCACAATCGAGACAGGCGGTATAGAAAGAATAGAAAAACTTGATACAGACACCACAGTAACCTTAGAGCCTGATAAGCTCTATGTATTCCCGGAAATGGAGTCGCTTACCTATACCATCGGAGAGAGCACGGGAGAGATCCATTTTATTTTTAAAAGCGGAGCAACAGCGACAAGGGTGGTACACCCGGCAGGGGTCAATATCGGGAGCTTTACGGTAGATGCTAACAAAATCTATGAGGTGTCGATCCTTGAGGGCTTGCTGACGAGCCAGAGTTGGGCGGTGAGTTGATGGAGAGACGGAGAACGCTAGGAAGTGAGGTGGCAGAAATGGGAAAAGAATGGGTGGAATTGCTGAATGAAAGAGAGAGGACAGTAACCAATTCACAAAATGTAGAATTTGATTTGACAACAAATGAAAGCCATAGTGAATATTGGATGCGCTTTGAAATCGGGGAACATACAGGTGAAAATACTGTAAATGGAAAACTAGATATAAACCTTAATGGTGCGAATATAGGGTATTATATGCTCACACGTGATTATTCGAAAAACGCAGAAGACGTAAGCGTGCATGTTTATATGCAACCAGTAGGGATGATTGACTTTGTGCACACGCAGAACAACATTGCCTTTAATTCTCCACCGGTTCTTCGGAATGGAAGTGTTGGGAAAGAGACCGGAACGGGTAAATTGACATTTCGTTTTCCGGCAAATTACACGGGAACGATTAAGAATGTAAAGGTTTGTGCAAGATAGGAGGTTGAAATAAAAATGGTAAATAGTAAAATCCTAACAGACAGACAGACAGACAGACAGACAGACAGACAGACAGAGCTTAGCTGATTCTAAATCCTGTGTCAAGAATGCCGTGGAGATATGTTAAGACGGCGAATGATGATGGCAAAGGCACAGGAGGTAGAAGAGATGAAAGAGTGGCAATTGATATATGATGGCAATTTAGAGAGTGCAACTAGAAGAATAGAACTAACTAAGGATATGAACGGTACTCCCATAGCAGACCTTGGATTAACAGAATGGATATGTGAAGCAAAGTTTGTAGTAGAGCAAATAGGTGGATTATATGTTGATGGAATTTCAACAAGTGTACAAATCAATGCAAAAAACACAGATGCATCAACGGCATTAAAACATTCAATTTGCAGAAAGCTGAATCCGTTTGGTAGCTTCTATATATGTACTTTTGAAAACCAGAACAATACTATAAAAATGAGTCCCCCAAATGTAATGAATATTTCTTCGGTAGGAACAAGCGCGATTGAATCAATAGTCTTCACAAACTCAACGTGGCAATCAAATTTTACTACGGATACACATATCAAAATTTATGGTAGATAAGGAGTTGATACAAAAATGAACAATGCTAAAATGCTGACAGCACAGCACAGCACAGCTTAAGGCGTAGGTTGCTTAATGCACAAGAAGAAACAAGCGAATGGCTCTATGAAGCTTACCTAACTGATACTAGAGACTGGTACGGCAAGCGGTGCCAGGCTATCGTATTCGACGTGAAGCAAGGAGAAAAGTATTATATTGAATGGAGTAATGTTAGAACGACGAATAAATACATCTATGATATGCGTAGATGCGGTGGAGCGTACTTGACCTATGTTCCAAATCAGATTGCGGAATCTGGAAGTATCGAGATTATTATCCCGGCAGACGGGACGCTGTATATTGGATGTGGTTTCAATAATAAATTTTCTCACGGTGATATCGGTGCTGCTAGCTTCGACGGAGATTATATTCGAATAAGAAAGGAGTGATTAAATGTATGCAAAATTACAAAACGGATTCTTGCACAGTGCACCGAAGACGATTGTACTTGATGGCAAGACAATAAACAATCCATTTTCGGAAGAGTTAGAGCAAATAGGCTACAAGCCTGTACTGTACACAGATATGCCTGAGGTGACGGAGGGAAAACACTGGGAATCCAGTTGGAAAGAGGGAGAGAATGCGATTAGGCAGGTGTGGAAGCTTGTGGACGATTACGACTTAGAGCAAATCAGAACTCTTAAGAAAAATGAAATTTCAGATGCTTGTGAACAGACGATTTATAATGGAATTGATGTTGAAATGTCTGCGGGAACACAACACTTCTCTCTCACCGAAAAAGATCAGATCAATATATTCGGATTACAAGCAACTATTGAATCCGGTGAAACACGAATTGAATATCACAGTGACGGTAATCCTTGTATATACTATAGTGTTGAAGATATTCAGAAACTAATTGCTGCTGCAATGGGATTCGTAAAATATAATACTACATATTGCAATAGCTTAAATGTATGGATTAGCAAAGAAACGAATGCGCAGACAATTAGCGAAATGTATTATGGAATGGAAATTCCAGAAGAACATCAATCAGAAGTTCTTAAGAACTATATTAAAAATATGAACTCTTAAAGAAGATGGCAGTACTCTCTCACTGCTGTCTTTTTTATTATATAAAAATGAAGGGAGGAAACATATGGACGATAATTATGTTTTAAAAGAAGGATCTCCTACTTCTCCGATGTTAGATGAGCACTCTACTGCTACTATTATTGAAAAGACAGTAGATGTATCTGATATCGGAGAATTTATTATTGGTGAATCAAATTCTTCTATCATTACCTTTAGAATGAATAGATATTACGATGGCGTTGATTTGTTAGAAAAGACAATCAAGGTTATGTATCGTAATAGTAATGGAATTTTCGAAAGTGATGTTGTGAATATTAAATATACATCTAATAGTCTTAAATTCTCATGGATTGTTCCACATGATGCAACAACAAGTAAGAAATTACTTGCTTATGTATGTTTTGTATCAGATGGTTATTTATGGAAAACAAAAACTTTTACGATCACAGTTGATCAATCATTCGATGTGGGTGATTCAGAACCTACTCAGAATTGGTTTGTAAATATAGAAAGTAAACTTACGAAAATTGAGAAGACGATTGATGAAGCCGTTGGAAAACTTTCGAAACAGATTCCTACTAAGGTTTCTGATCTTGAGAATGATTTGGCGGTCTCCTATTCTGCTCAGGAATTAACTTCGGAACAGAAACAGCAGGTTAGGGAGAATATTAATATTGGTGTAAGTAAGAAAGTTGTTACATATAATGGGGCAAAAAGATCGTTTACGGTTGGAGTAATCGAAGGAACTATTGCTGATCTTCCAGAAGATAGTGCCTCCGAGTATCTTGAAGCGTATAAAAATTTCTGGCATGTATGTGAATATATGAGGATATTCAAATTGACGACATGGCAATTTGCAAAGAATGCACTTAAATGGTTATCTTCAGCTCATAAGAATAATATCATTTCTGATTCTTTGACATTCTATGTAACAAAACCATCTAAATATATCAAATATTCATATAATGTAAATACTCAAGGAAGAGCATATGACTTAATGGAGTATTATGATGAAGGGGCTACTCTTAAATTATCCTATTATCCAGACACGGACGAATTCGAAGATAACCAAATGGATGCTAAATGGAGTAAGCCAATTACAATGAATTCTTATGGCTTAGACAATAATACCCCTTTAGTAGAACAGTTCGAATTAAGTAAGAATCCTATATCGGACATGGAAGTGGCAACAAAAGAATATGTAGATAATAATACAATGTCTGTTGTTCAAGGGCGAGATTGTCCAGAATCGTTAGACACTATGACAGACACTGGTTATTGTTATATCCAATCATACAGTAATCCATATCCTTCTGACTTCCCAGATATTGCTGATAAAACCAAAGATTCTGTGCTAATTTGTTATCGTGAGACTGCTCGTGGTTGTGCTAGACAAATTCTTTATAATGGAAACGATAAAGTATTTACTAGATATGGAAATCCAGAAATGGGTTGTATTTTATGGAATGATTGGACTGATCTTACATCTTCTTCGATAATGTACATACATGTTACATCAGAAGAAAAAGACGGAGAAACAGTTTACAAATCAGATAAGACTTTTGAGGAGATTAAAGAAGTTGTAGATTCTGGGAAGTCTCCAATTGTAGTATATAACAATGTACTTTTTAATTTATACGAAGGCAGTAATACAGGAACAACTTTTGTTGGTGATAGGGGCATCTTTATTTATGATAAAGACGATGGAATTTTATTTATACCAAAGTCTAATATGATTCAAGTAGATATTACTGTACAAGATACTGGTGAAACCGTTATAGCATGTAATGATAAAAATATAGGCATGTCTTTTCAAGCAATGCAGATATACCAAACAGGTATAATGTTTATAGCTAACGTTAATAAAAATAACAAGCAATATAACTTAATTTTACAACTAGTTGGTGGCGAACATCCAACATGGTCAACAATAACAACTATTGGTGATAAACTAATGCGTTGTACTTTGTGTATTGGTGATCCTTCTAATACTTCCACTTGGGAATACACAGAAACAGAGATTATTTCTAATAATTCTGTTACTATTCCTAACATATATACAACGATAACAAGAAACGACAACGGTACTTACACATCATCTTTGACTTTTGATGATATTAAAAGTAAGATAACCGACCAATATCAAGTATATGCTATATACACTGTAGATAATACAGAATATATTTTAAATTTAGAAGAAGTCTCACAGTATGTATGTGTATTTAGGAACGAATCATATGAGATTCAAATTTTACAAAATAGGTGCAAAGTTTATAATTTTATAACTCCTCTTACTTGCCAGTTAACATACAAGGCAGACAAAACAGAAGAGTTGATAATGGATGACAGGCTTAAATATTGCAGTCAGGCATATACTTATTTACGTTCATGTAGAACTGTTAATATGAGTATTAATAAGGAAGGTTCAGACGAAACTATTAAAACAATATTACAAGTTCAGTCAGTCGATATTACAGGAGGTACATTAATTGGACAAGTACTTGTTAATAACGACGTTTATTTTTATAAACTTGGTTTGGAAAGTGGAATTAGTGATGCTTCTTGGTGGACACTTACTACTAAAAAGCTTTCAGATAATTTTACACTATTAAAAACTCAAGTAACAACTTAATAATAAAAAATATATTATTTAGAGGGCGGTTTACTACTGCCTTCTTCTATTAATAAAAAGGAGGTCACATGAAAACTTTTGATACAACATCCGTTTCTGGACTTCTTGGAGAAACAATAACATGCGGTCATGTGACTTGTACTGAAACCGCAACATTAAGGTTAAATAATACAATTAAAATAGCCGATGATTATGTATATCAGATAGTTATTAAATCTGCTGCAACATCAAACATTGTATTAAAAATCGGCACACAATCTTTTAATCTTGCCTCTACTACTTCGTGGCAAAGATTAATTCAGAAATTTACAATTGAAAACAATAATACAAATTACATAGATTTAATATTCTCTCCTGGAGAATATTGGTTTTATAATGCAAAATTGGAGACTGGTATTATTGCTACTGCGTGGACACCAGCTCCGGAAGATTTTGATATAAAGTTATATTCTCTCCAGTCAGAATTTAATCAAAGGGCAGATTCTATAGAAATGTCAGTCTCAAAAAAACAAGATATTGGAATCACTGCCGTTAGATATATTCGAGATTGGCTGGATGGAAATAATGTAGATAATAAGAACTATTGGGGTGAAATTAATGTAATTACCCATGATGGAGAAAATGTATTAGATAGTTCTCTTATTAGATTGCAAGCAAAAAATGAAGCTTTAAGTACGGTAATGGTAAATAATATAGAAAATATTAAAGATGGAACCTTGTCATCTTATACAATTGATAGCAATGGGAATACTGTATATCACTATTCAGAGGATGATTATGTTATCAATACCGGAAAAACCTGCATCGAAATTGATCTTGGTCAAATATATAATGATATCGACTATATTCGCATATGGCATAGATTCGCTGATGGTAAATTTGTTTTTAATCATAAACTCCAAACTTCTATAGATGGTGTCACATGGGTAACATTATATGACAGTAGTATAACTGGTGGCTATGAGGAATCTGTTGATGGGAAATTGTACTATCTAAATGAATCTAATATCATTTCTTCCATGAATAAATTAAGCATGACACTCAATGAAACAAGGTCACAATTATCTGATACTTCTGGAAATCTAAGTACATTGACACAAACAGTAAAAGGAATCAATGAGACTGTTTCTAAAAACTATGAAGATGCAAATAGTGCATTGGTAAAATTACGGGAAGATTTGGATGCAAAGATATCAGAAACAGAAAAGGCATTGGCTAACTTCCGAATTGAAGCAGGTAATATATATGCAACTGCTGAATCAGTGGATAAAAATAATAATAAATTAGCATCATTAATCCAACAGAGTTCTAATGGATGGGAAGCTTTATTTGCCGAACTTAATATGGGTGAAAACAAAGGTAAATATAATATTCAGACAAATATCACGCTTAACAAAAATGGTATAACAGTTACCAACCCAATTACAGGACAAACTACACAAATGACGATCGATCAATTTTGTGGATTATATCATGGAGAAAAAGTATTCTGGATAGATAAAGATACAACGAAAACACGAAGGTTACTGTGTGAAAAAGGATGGGATACTGATTATATCAAAATGACAACAAATGCTTATAAATATGCTAATGGAACAATTGTAAAAGGAGTTGCATTTGTAAAATCCGGAGGCACAAGTTAATTTTATGAGAGGTTTAATTACCTCTCTTTTTTAATTCAGAAAGATGAGGTGATTGAATGGCAAGTGGTTCATGGACATTTGGGACAAGGAATAGTTATATTCAAGGATGGGTTAATTGGTCTTCTTCAAGCAATGGATCCTCTGCGAATAGTTCAAATGTTAGTGTAGCTGTATATTTTAGAAGAACAAATTATGGATATACAAGTTACGGAAAAGTTAACACATATTGTGTAATCAATGGTGGCAGCCAGAAAAACGAAACTGGTTTTTCGGTGTCGATGTCTGATCCAAACAAATGGACATTGGTATATGCAAAAAATTGGACGGTTGGACACAATTCGGATGGCTCTAAGCAGATTAATATTCGTGTTTGGGGAAATGGTAACTTTTCTATTGGTTCGTATGATACGAATAAAACTGTGACATTAGACAAAATTCCAAGATATACATCTATCAAAACTTGGTCTGTTGCTGAAGTTGGAAAAACATACGCTAAAATGAATTGGGGAACAGCGGATACGGTAGACTGGGTAAGAGTATATCTTAATGACTCTTCTCAATGGACTGATAATCCTGGCTCTGTTAATGGGACTTCTGGTTCATTTGTTTATACTGGAGCTGCATCTTCGGGTGCAAGTATACCAAGCGTAAGTACATTAAAACCGGGAACGACATATAAACTTAAATGTTGGGTAAAAAGAAAAGATTCTCAATTATCTACTACTTCTTCTAACATTGAATTTACTACAAAATCTGTAGCTTCAATTTCTAACTTGAATGAAGGATTTTCTTATAATATAGGAGACGATCTTAATTTAACATTTGAAAATTCTTCTGAAAACAAATCATGGTTAGCTTTTTATATAAAAGATGAATCTGATAACTGGGAAGAAATTTTAAAAACAGACGAAGTTATTCAAGCGAATTCGTATACATGGCAGTTGTCAAATTATGCTTCTATCTTCTATTCTAAACTTCCAAACGATAATTCTAAGAAATGTAAAATTGAATGTGGAACAACAATTACAGAAAATAAACAAACTATAAGTTGTATCTCAAGTAAAATAGTAGGTATTATCAAGGTAAAGAATTCTAATCCAGTATTCACTGATTTTGATTATGGTGACGAAGATACTTCTACACAAGCTGTGTTAGGCAATAAAACATACATGATAAAAAACTATGGCTCAATGAAAGTAAGAATCCCAGTTGCTAAAAAAGCAGTTGCTAAAAATGGAGCCTCGATAATTAAATATATAATATCTGTTGATGGAGTTGCTATTGATTCGTATGAGAAAAAGTATAGCGATAGTTCAGAAATTTTGTGCGAGCTTGGTAAATATAACATAGATGGAATTGGAACAATTAGTATTTATGCTATTGATTCAAGAGGTAATGTTTCTGATACAGTTAAAAAATCTTTTACTGTATTACCATATTCTCTTCCTCGATTTTCTGTAATTAATTTAAAACGTCTTAATGATTATGAATCAGAAATCGTCTTAGACTTTCAAGGAGTTATTTCAAAACTTTCGGTTAACAATGTTGAAAAGAATACAATAAAAACTGTTGGATATAGATATGCAGAAGAGGGGAGTTCGTATCCTACTAATTTTTCTGTAATTAATGGAGTTACTATATCTTCTACTTCTTCAGAATATATTTTATCTTTTGTTCAAAACACAAGTGATGATACTTTTGGGATTACTGGTTCTGGATCAAGCAAATTAGTTTTGGATAATAACAAGTCTTATAATTTTCAATTTTATATTAGAGATTCTTTTTCAAATGAAGACCATTATGAGTTAAATATTGAGCAAGGCGTTCCAACTATGTTTATTGGAGACAATAAACAAGTATCAGTTGGAATGATTCCTGATATTGCAAGAACTGAAAAACTTCAAGTTGGAAGTGATATTATGGCTACTGATTCAAAAGGAGAAAAGGTTGGTATATTGGACAGTTTAGATAAAATGATAATTATTAGTGAAGATGAACCGATAGATCAACCGATTGGTGGATTATGGTTACGACCAAGATCAGTTGGATAAAAGAAAGGAATATGCGATGAATAAATATATACGATTACCAAATGGAAATAAAATTAAATATTATAGTTTTGCAATCACAAATGCTTTAATTGTAAAATTTATTGATACAAATGTAAATGCTATAAAAGATTTTTTCGGTGTAAGTATTATTGATTATATGGATATCACAAATGAAAATGATGATATTTTAGAAAGCCATAATCTGTATATGAAATTAAAAACTATTACTTCCGAGTCGACTACTATTACGGAATATGAAGACAGAATTGTTAAAGATTCGTGGATGGATGAAGACGGAGTTCAGCATGAAGCTATTACAGAAAAAATACCAAGAGAAGTGCCTTGTACTCTTGTAACTGTCATTTTAGAGAAACCTTCTACTTCAGAAGAATTGGATAATATTAAATCTGTTGTAGGAATTGTAAATACAAACAATATGACTTTAGATGAATTTAAATCATATTATAAAGAACAGATTGGAAAAGAATGTACTGCTGCGATTGAAAATGGAGTTGATGTAGAAACGACTCTTGGTAAGAAACATTTTTCTTATACAATTGAAGACCAAAGCAATGTAAAAGATTTAATTATAACTGCTATCTTCACAGACTTTATTCTTCCGCTGCCTTATCATGCCGATGGAGAATTGTGTACGCTTTATCAGCCAAATGATATCCAAAAAATTTATATGCTTTTATGTTCAAATAAAACTTATCATACAACTTATTGCAACGTTTTAAATGCAATGATTAATGAAGCCAAAGATCTCGTATCTGTAAAAGCAATTACATATGGCATGGAAATTACAGATGAAAAGTATCTTGAAGTAATGTCAAAGATTAACGAATCTAAAGATGCTTTATTAACATATGTTGAAAAGAAATTTACTTTAAATAAGTCAAACAGTGAAAACCCAAAGGAAGAAAGTAACAATGAATAAAATAAAATATTATTTAAAACGAATTCTTTGTCATATATTTATCTTTTTATTCTCCGGAACAATTTATTATTGCATGGAAGTTATTTGTAAAGATACGCACACTTCTCATTGGACAATGTTTCTATTGGCTGGATTCTCAGCATTATTTTTCATTGACGGATTAAATGATTTATTTGGATATGATATGGATTATTTATTGCAATGCATTATTTGTGCTACCGCAATAACAATTGGAGAATTATGCGTTGGTTTAATCTGGAATTTTGATTATGAAATATGGGACTATCGTAATATGCCATTAAATTTTAAAGGGCAAATATGTTTGCCATTTTATTTTCTGTGGTTATTCTTATCTGCAATTTTTATTCCTGTTTTAGATTATATTGAATGGAAATGGTTTGATTATGAACAAGACAATCCGCCATATTATAAAATTTTTGGAAAAGTTATATTTAGATTTGGTGGTGATAAATAATGGCTATATTAGATGAAACAAAAGTTGTAGACCCTTACGATAAAAAAGATGCAACTTGTTATCAAAAAATAATGTTTCCATCTGATTGTATCGCAATGAGTGATGGGACGGATTTGGAAGAAAGAATGATTGGAATGCCATATATACTACAAGGAACTTATGTCACTAATGTAAGTGGAACTTCATGCAGATTATTTGGTTTGGAATGGCTAAGAGAAAATTTCAAAAGGCAATATGGTTTATCGTCAACATCTAATTTAACAGGAAGATATTGTGTGCTTGTAATGAATGGTGATGGGAATGCCAATGGTTTTCACGTAGAAGGAGCAACATGGAAAGGAGACGTATGTTATGCCGTATGGAAAGATTCAATGACAGCACATGTACGTTTTAATTATGTTGTATTTTATCTCACCAATAGTAATTTCCATGATGATTAATAAATTATGAACATAAGAGTCAAGTTTAAAAGCTTGACTCTTTTTATTTTGCAATTTTTTACGAAATGAAAGGAGAATTTTATATGGTATCAATCACAAAAAATATTACTACTGTTAATAGAACTAAAGGCGTGAATACGAAAAAATATATTGTAATTCACTACACAGGTAATCGGACAGATAGTGCATCAGCTAATGCTAACTATTTTAAATCAGTAAACCGTGGCGCATCTGCTCATTATTTTGTAGACAAAACAAGCATTTATCAGTGCGTTGAAGATAATGATGCATCATGGGCTGTTGGTGTAAATTATGGAAAAAATAATTTGTTTAATACTGTTAAAAATAGAAATAGTATTTCTATTGAGATGTGTTCTAATGGTGGAAAAATTGCAGATGAAACTTATAAGAACACTGTAGAACTTACAAGATATCTGATGAAAAAATATAGAATTCCTGCAAGCAATGTTGTAAGACATTGGGATGTATGTTCGAAAGTTTGCCCTGGGTGGAATGGATGGGGAGCTAATGGATGCAATGCTTCTATTTGGAATCAGTTTAAAAAAGATATTGCAAATGGAACGGTTAGTACGCCTAATGTAGTAAACCCTAGCTCATCGACAGCAAACAAATCTACTTCATCTTCTACTCTTTTAAAGGTTGGAAGTCGTGGAGCTGCCGTACAGGATGTTCAGAAAAAATTAGTTGCTTTAGGATATAATGTTGGATCAACTGGAGCCGATGGTATTTTTGGTAATGCCACAAAAAATGCTGTTATTAAGTTCCAAGGCTCTGTTAGAATTTCAAAAGATGGCATCGTTGGTTTACAAACTCTTGCGAAATTAAATGAAGCATATAATAACAGAAATAAAGGACAGTCTGTTACTTCTACTACTTCTTATACAGGCAAAGATTATGTAAGAAAAGCTCAGGTACATATGAATAATTTTGCCGGTGCTGGTTTAGCAACTGACGGATTATGGGGAGCAAACAGTAGAAAAGGTCTTGTTAAATGTTTGCAGAGAGCATTGAATAAAGATTATGGCGCAAAATTAGCCGAGGATGGAATTTTAGGAGCAGCATCAAAAAAAGTTCTTGGAAATCATTATGTAAAACGTGCTGAAACTCAGTATCTTGTAACCTTTGTTGAGATTGGTTTAATGGCACTTGGATATTACAATAGTTCTGTAGAAGCTCCGGGAGTATTTGGCGGTGGATTAGAGACTGCTGTTAGAAACTTCCAAAAAGCTAACGGATTAATTTGTGATGGGATTTGCGGTCGTAATAGTATCTTAAAGATTCTTGCATGTCTTGGATGCTAAAATTAGATATAATTATAGGGAATGACTTAGTTGTCATTCCCTATTTTTTACGATTTTCTATTCAAATATTTCTTTAAGTTTTAAATATGCTTCATACAATTCTTGATTTTCTTTTGTTACGTTTTTTGGAAGTTTTTCATCTTCTTTTTTATAATCTGCGAGGATAGCTTGAGAAGGAGTTGTCACAGAACTAAGTCCCTCTTCTGTTGCATGTGTGTAAATGTTTTCTATATTGATGGCATTATGACCCATCATTAATGCGGTATTAATTACATTTGCTCCTTTTGATGAATTGGCAATTGTATCCATAGTATGTCTAAGAGAATGAATGCTTAATCCTCTCATTCCATTTCTTGTCATATGAACATCTCTGTCTACGCCAAGTTTGTCACAAAGAGTTTTAAATCCAACTTCTATCGTTTCATGAGTTCTTCTTTTACCAGTGCTAAATACAGGGTAAAGTAAGTTGTCTGGATTATTTTTACAATAGATTTTCGTTTGTTCCATCATATATTGAGCACATTCTTTGGCTAAAGAAGACATGATAATAAATCTTGGTTTAGTATTTTTAGGAACCTTTGTATATCTTTCCAATCCTTTTGTTTTATCATTATCTATATATCTTGTTGCTTGAGATTCTACAACATATATTTTATTATTCTCGAAATCTATGTTGTCATTTCTAAGAGATGAAAATTCTCCAGATCTCAATCCTGTTTCAAGAATGAACATAACGACTACTGCATATTGCCCCATGTTATTTTTGTATGCATAATAAAATTTTTCGATGTCCTCTGGAGTAAATACTTCTTTTCTGTTTTTAACTTCTTCGTCTAATTTTTTGTCATATTCATCAATAATTTCTTTTTTTACTCTTGCTTGTTCTGCATAATTTTCTTTCAGAAGACTTCTATTGACTAACCATTTACAGCATCTTCGTGTTAATTGAATTGGGAAGCTGCAAGTTTTTCTGCTTTTTAATCCTAAAATAGTATCATAATAACTTTCAAATTCTACTGCACTCAACATATGAAGTTGATATTTTGCTATTGGGAAATTATCAAAATTTGCCCTCATTGTATTAACATAGGAATGATACGTACTTCCAGCAACAGTTGGTTTTACTTCTGTTTCTATATACTCATCCATATACTCACCGAAAGTTTTCTTTTTATCTACTTTGATATCTTTTCCCCTCTCGTATTCCTTTTCCCAAGCATCTCTAGCCATTATAGATAATCGTCTTGCTTCTTTTTCTGTCTTGGCTGTTCGTTTAAATCTTTTTGGGTTTGCTGTTTTTGGATTAAGATACTTTGCTTGGGTGATACATTCCCAAGAACCATTTTTTAATTGTCTGGTACTTCCTTCTCTGTTATCATTTTTATCCATTTTCATCCCTCCGATATCACCATATCACTTTTTGAAAATTTAGTGATATCCTTCGCAAAAAGTGATATCACTTAGTGATATTGGAGTAATTATAAAACACCTCCAAACATATTTCAATACAGAATTTATTTCCATATTTACTATATTTGGAGGTGTTTTGATGTGTTTTATTTGTTTATGTTATACAAGATTAATGACTTATTTGTAGTTTACGACTATAAGTACAATCATAGGATTTTCCCGTTTTTACTGCATTCTACAGTTATTTGATTATTATGGTGATATTTACGAGTGATATCTAAAACATTACGAAACGACACAAAATGTTATATATACACTTCCTTTCCTGCCATTTTCTTCATAAAATTTTGATACGCTTCATAAGTGATATAATATTCTTTCCCGATTTTATTGCCATATCCCATCTGGAACATCACTTTCAAAATCTTTAAAGCTTTATTACTTTCACACTTATATAAACTCATAATATCACTTTTATTTATAATTTCTAATTGATTATGTTTTAATTCTTCTATAGCCGTGTCTTTGTTAAAACATTGTTCAATTAGTTCTTCCTTGGTCATTCTATCATATAATCTTGTATTGTTCAAACATATTCCTCCATAAAACAAAATGCAAATAGGGTGATTTTAGTATCACCCAAATTTTTATGTTATTTACTTAATAGTTTAGTCTGTAGTAGACCCAAATCCACCATTTCTTACACCATCGCAATCATCATCTACAGTAATTCCATATGGTAAAAAGATTCCCTGTGCAAATCCTTCTCCTTCTTTTACAGAGAAAGGTTTATCTCCACGATTTACAAGCTTAATCATAATATGTCCTTCGTTATTAGAATAAGCATAATCGCTATCTATAATACCTGTGCCATTTGCTAAATTAGCTTGATACTTAGAACCCAATCCACTTCTAGGAAATGCCATTAAAACATAATCCGAATTCATCTCACATCGAATACCAGTTGGAATTTTAATTGTCTGCCCTGGCTTTAAAATAAATTTAAACGGCGCAAAGAAATCATAACCGGCTGATCCTGTTGTAGCTCTTTTTGGCAATTCTAATTTATCATAAGCACTTTCAGCAAGATACCAATGATTATCTGCACAGTCACTAAAAAACTGATCTTTACTTACTTTGTGAAACTTTGCCACTCTTCTTGCTGTGCTTGTCATGTTTACTTTTTCTGTTGTTTTTGTATTTTCCATATTTTTTAACCTCCAAAATTTCTTCTTTTACCATTTCATTAATTACTTCATTTATAACCTTGTCGATTTTATCAACGACTTCGTTAATACCATATTCTCTGTCATAATATTGGGCATATATATTGTTGTCTTTGTCCACCACTTGATAAGACCAGTCATGATTATCTACATCAATTACCATCAAAAAATAAAACATATCTTTATAGACATTGCATCTATACGTACCATTTCTGAATCCATTTTTGCGAAGTTTTAGTGCAGTAAGATTTTTCGATAATTTATACTTTTCTCGTTTAAGCATTCGGAATCTCCTTCCTCAAATATTTTAAATAATCATTCCAGTGTCCTTCAGAGTGAATAAATTCTTTTCCTTTTAGCATCTTTTTACGCATATAAGTTTTCATGTCAACCCCTCTATACAAACGCTTTTTACTCAATAATTTGATGTAATTTTGAGTCAGTTTTGATAAGACAAGCAATTTACCATCTTCTTTCAAAGGAGCGATTATATCTTCATATTCTCTTAATTCGTCCTTTGGTATGAGGTATTCTATCTTAGGAAGATTCTTAGAACTGAATGGAGAAATATCAGCACCGGATGTCTTTGGTTTTAATAATGGAATGATTTTATCTGAATTTTTCTCATAAAATTTAAACATGACTTCTGAATTTGTTTCAAGAATATCAAAAATAAATTTTGAGTTTTTGATATCAGAATTGAATTGTTTGTGATCGATTATTTTATATGTAGTACCTTTTCCGGATTTTAAAATAGATACGTTTTCCGGATTAATATTCTCTGCATATAACTTACGAATAATATTTCTACCTCGTTGAAGAGCTGGAATATACGATTGCAAAATTCCTTTGCCATAATAAAATATTTTATTCCCAAAGCTGCAATCAATATAAACATCTGCATCCTCATACGTATCTTTTAATGTCTTCGGGAAATCATTTGTCACTTTATCAACTTCACATTTCAGACGATATTTGCCCTTATATTTTGTTGTAAGGTATCCCAATTATTTATCACTTCTTTCTTAATCTTCTTCATAATATCTTTCGTTACTAACTTTTGGTTTATCTTTTTCTGCATCAGTTACGAGAGTTAATGCTTCCAATCTATTTGCAAAAAGAATTCTGTCGATATCGGAATAATTGAATAAATATCTTTTCTTTTCACGCTTATCCATGCAAGCAAAATAATCTTCATATAAAGTGCAGACTATCATTTCACAGACATTATATATGCCAACATTAGGAAGTATTTGAGCATAATATAGGATGTCTTTCTTCTTTATTCCTTGTTCATTTGTCAATTTATTATTCTCTTTTCTTTAAATTACAATTGCTTCTTTGTTCCTTACTTATAATCTTCCATTCACTTAACAGAGTATGTCCTGTCTTTATATAATGATTTAAGTCATGTCCATTCACTCCGAAATATTTCTTTAAATCTTCTCCACTTCTAAATTCCATTTTGCGTCCATCGTAAATATTCTCTACAATAATATTGTCTACTGTCTCAATAAAATTCTCATATGCAGACGCATTTTTGTATGTAGTTTTATCAAGATATTCGAATATCCAGCCATTATATACAGATGAATCTTTTTCTTTTAATATGTGAGAAATTGTGGCTTTTGGGATTCCGGTAATCTTTTCAGCAGTTGTTTGATTATCTAATATTTCACTATGACTAGTTATGGTATTTTTTATTTTAAATACTGTAGGGGATTTATCAGCGATAAGATTTTCTATTAATTTTATGTTTTGAAGAGAAGGATATTTTTCAAATTCTTCTCTGGAAGATTTTAAATAAATGTATTTTTTACTA
>ERZ773131.1533-NODE-1533-length-16468-cov-3.434534_pt1 | contig 16468 bp, 11 predicted proteins | sample MGYA00511082_ERZ773131 | MGnify/ENA primary metagenome ERZ773131 (study PRJEB29015, sample SAMEA2737813) | human gut metagenome | biome: human gut; feature: human-associated habitat; material: faeces | place: China | collected 2012 ... | reverse complement strand
GTGGTTACCTCAACTGAAATCGAGCGTAAGCTAACCTCGCCAGTAGTCGTAAAGAACGGCAAGAATATGACTATAGCGAAGGCTGTTTGGGACACTGGTGCAACATGCACTTGTATCTCTCCTACCCTTGCGAAAGAATTAAAACTCCAACCTATCGGCACTACTAATGTTCTTTCGGCTTCAAACGAAGTTGAAGGAGCGAATATTTACAATATGGATATTATTATTTGTGATGGTATCCGTCTCAGCAATGTCACCGTCTGTGAGATGGCGATCCAGTATCAAAAGATTGGTTTGTTGATTGGTATGGATATCATCTCCGCTGGCGATTTCGCTGTTAGCAACTTTGATGGCAAGACCACATTTACATACAGGCTTCCTTCTCTAAGCGAAACGAAGTTTACTGCTCATGAGTATACATTCCAAGATGCTGTGGCCGTTGCAAAAGAGCTGAACGAAAACTAAATAGCTCACATTATCCCCTATCTGGTGATGTGCCAGATAGGGGCTTTATTTATGTTCAAAATTCATAGTCACAGTTGTTGCAATGATATGTTTTCTTTGGCTTGCCAGCGGCAAATCCCCAGAAAGCAACATCCAAAACCTTTGAGGTTGCACTGATCTTGCGTAAGTCTGGTGAGCCACAGACAGGACATTTTGGAACATATTTAGGATGCTCTTTCTCCTCCAACTCTTTACGATACTGAGCGTCGAAAGCGGTGGCTTTAGCTTGTATGTCTTTTTTGAAGTCTGGATCAAGCTCATCGATATTTCTTCTAGGCTTCGTCTTATCTTTCCATGCTTCTTTTTCTTTCTTTGTCATGCTTTTCCACTGATCTAGCGGGATGTTGTCTCGTAGACAAAAATCGCATAACAAGTCCAATCTTGAATAATATTTGTCGCATATCGGGCAGTACCGTACATATTTTTCCATGATTTCATTTCTCTTTTGTATCGGAGGTATTTGAATGAACGATTTTAACATTGTTTCCGTAAGAGTACGGAAGATGCCTCCGTTTACTCAGGAAGAACGGAAACGAATTTTTTCACAATGGAAGGCTATACTTAAATCTCAGGGTCTGGAATCACAGAAGGGTCAATCTCAAACTCAAGTCTAATCCGTTCCATTGCTGGATTGTATTTAGTATGTAATTCTCCATACCCTATAACATCTTGGCCTATAAGAAGTTCATATCCAAAATCTTCCGGGTCCATAACACAAAACAATGTATCGGGAAGAATTATGTCATCGCCATAGCCAATTTTTAATGTGCAGACGGTAATGTCAGCCATTTTAGAATTTGTGATTGACTTAACTTCTTGTTGAGTTGGCATGATGGGTAAGCCAAGTTTGTTGGCAATCTCTCTTGCGATGCAGCATACGGAGCTTCCAGTATCCCAATAAGCTGTTAGTCCACGAACTTCCTTTCCGTTGAATTCTACACTAGCGGGAGAATGAATACAAAAATCTTTTTGAGGGACACCGTTTGTTGTTCTTTGAAGCATTTTTATTCTCCTTTAGAATTCATATCCGCAGTTTTTACATTTAAACTGCTTATGTGCCTTTCTCGACCATACGCCCCAAACCGCTATATCCACAGTCTTATCAAAGCCGGAGATTTTCTCCAAATCAGGACAGTGGCATACTGGGCAAGTGGGCTTGTACTGAGCGAGGCGAGCTTCCTCTTCAAGTTGAGCACGGGCTTGCTTGTTTTCCTTTTCTGCGGAGTCAAGATTAACACCCCACATTTTTTTAGGAGGGCTGTGTCTAGGATTTCTATTTAACCAATCTTCTCTTTCTTTGTTGGTCATTTTATTCCATGCACTGATTGATATCAGTTGACTTGAGCAAAACGGGCAAAAGCCATAATTTAAATCGGCATATTTGTTACACCAATGACAGTATCCTATCTTTTTCATAACTCTCTCCTCATAAAAGTAGATTGGTATTAACTTTCTTTTCTACTAATGGAACAGATACGACATCTAGCATTTGGGACACAATAATCAAGAAATTTTTGCGTTTAGTTGCAGTTTACAATCAGTGTAAAGAAGCGGCAAACGGAGCAAGGCCTTCTCTTAGTAATCTTACCACAGCTTTAATCCAAAGTAAAGTTCAAGCAGAGGGAGCCGAGGGTGCAACAAACAAGTTGTCACTCAGTATGTTGTTGCTTCGGGCACGAGCTATTTTACTTAATGCTGCATTAAGCGCTGGCGTTGGTTTTGCATTGTCGTGGATAACAAAGAAATTTGTTGAATATTCTCAGCGTATTGACACTGCGGCCACGAAATCTAAGGAAGCCGCCGATGCTGCGCAGAGCACAACTTCCTCTTTAAAGGATTTGGTCAGTGCTTATGAAGAACTTGGCGACAAGTCTGGTTGGGATACCGAGGACTTTGACCAAGCAAAAGACATTCAGGCAGAGATTCTTGATCTTGCCAAGGAGCAAGGAACTCTGGATGAGGACAAACTTGGTAAACTTGACCTTCAAAACGGCAAGTATGAAGAGCAGCTTGGTTTACTTCAGGATATTACAGCGGAGCAGTTGGAGGCATCTCGTTATGAGTTGACACAGAACAAAGATGCCCAAGGCGACAAGCTTGTTGATACAGCTAAGAAGAATAATCGGACGCATTACCTTACCGTTTGGTCGGCTCCTGAAATGGATATGGGTGACCAGATTAAAAATGCTGGCATTGATATTTTTAACAAGTTCGGTGGTTATGGACCTGACGATTTAAAAGATGCAGATTCTATTGTTGACTATTATAATGAGGTCGGTAAAGCATTAAAATATGTCATTGATAATACCACTGAGGCGGAGCGAGCTGCCGGTGGAACGTATCATAGTCTGTACCAATTCTTGCTTGATGAACAAACCGCTTTACGTGACGATGTAGATTCTTATAATGATTCTACGGACGCCATCAATAACAATACGAATGCTCGTAGAGAGCTTCAAGCTGTAGATTTTTGGCAAAACGATAATAATAACAGTATGGATGTCAGTTTTACTTTCGATAAGGTAAATTCTGCTGTTCAAACTCTGAAAGATACGATTGATGGATTTGATGCAAGTAAGCTGAATGAACTCTTGTGGGGTACAAACGAAGGATTGTCCGATGATCAAGCGCAAGCTCTCGCAAATCTTCGTAAAGCTTTGACCGACATGGACTTCTCTGCTGACACAAACGGTGTAAATGCGTTTATCCAAGCACTTGTTCAAGTTGGTATTGTAGCTCAGTCTTCTGCAAATGGTGTTGACGCAGTAGCACAAGCTTCTCAGAAGATGGAGGATATCTCCTCTGAGATTGATGAGATTCAGACTGCTTATAAGAATGCGACCACCGCTATTGATGAGTACAATAAATATGGCTATCTGAGTGCAGACACACTCCAAACCCTTCTTAATGAAGACTTCGAGTATCTGAGTTGTCTCGAACTCGTTGATGGTCAGCTTCAGGTGAATACCGAGAAGTATCAGGGTATGATTGCCGCTCAGTATAAGTCTGCGGCCATGGCTCTTGTTGAGAAGGCAAATGCGGAGCTTGCAAAGATTGCTCAGGGCGAAAAGAAGGATGCTGTCGAGGATGCAACCAAGGCAACAGAAGACCAAGCAACAGCTTTGACCGAACGGGTCTGTCCTGCCCTTGGCGAGTTTGCAAAAGCATCTATGACAGCCGCTGCAGCACAGGAGTTCTTGGCAAATGGAGATGCAGCATGGTCTGTTGACCCAGAAAGGACTAAGGAAGTCTATGCTGGCCTTGCTTCTGGTTTAAATATTTTGGACGCAACTGTTGACCAAATCATGGGCAATTCGGATAAGTTCCGTCAGCACATGAATGGTTTTGATAAGGAAACCAAGAACCGGAATAAGAATACTGCCAAATCTGTAACTGATGTGGCTTCTGCCTTCGATACCTTAAATAAGGCAATGAAGGAGTATAACCAGTATGGTTATCTGTGTGCTGACACAGCAAAGTCTTTGGTTGGTCTGGACGATAAGTTTACGGCTTGTCTGACAAAGCAGGGCAATAAGCTCCAAATCAATGTAGAGCAGTTCCGTAAGTTTGTGAAGGAACAACTCAAGGAAGCAAATGCCGCAAAAGATGGCGGAAAATCAGCTGATGAGATGAATAAAATTCTGAACTATCTTGATCAGAATGTAGACACAACAACCATCTCTTTCGAGCAGTTGACTGATGCCATCAAGGGCTACGGCACCGCGATGGACGAAGCCAAGGAAAAGACGGACGCTATAAAATCCGCATTTTCTGGGCTAAAAGACGTTATTAAAACGTTGGGTGATAGTCAGTTTGGTATTGCTGATGCAGATTCTATCGATAAACAAGCAGATGCGGTTCGTAATCTTGTTGCTCAATATAAAGATTATCCTGATCTTCTCAATAACATTGTAGACGAGAACGGAAACATCAATCTAAATACCGATGCGTTTAAAAATGCTTTGGCTAAAACGCTAGAAGATCTTGCGAATACTGCAAAGGAAACGGGTGGCGCAGGAGCAGATGCCCTCTATAACGTATATCATAGCGCATCTCAAAATATTGGTCAAGGGAAAATCACCCCGACTGATTGGGCGAGTGGTCTTGGCACTGATTTAAGCAATGCAAATGACGTTCTTGACCGTTACCAGTCTAATTGGAACACCCTGAAAGATGCAATGGACGAGTGGAACAAGACCGGTCAACTCACTCAGGACACCATGCAAAACTTGATGGCTTTACCTGACGAATTCTCTAGCCTGTTGGGCTATGATGAAGATGGTAATGCAAAGCTTGATGTAAAAACTCTGCGTGATAATTATGTTAAACAGCTTCAAGAACTTGCGAAGGAATTTAAAGGTAAGCCAATTGGTATTCAGGCCGAAGCTGCAATCGAGGATGTCCGCGAGCCTACTCCTGAAGAGTATGAGGAGTTGGCAAAAAAGACCCTCACTTATCAAAAGGCTCTGGCTCTGTATACTAGAAAGATTTCTAAAATCAATTCTAATAAGGATTTAACTGATGATGAAGCACTTCAACAGAAGGCAGAAGCCCAAGCCGAATTGGATGGTGCTTTACAGGAGTCTTTACTTGAAGTTCAGGAAACTGATGCTCAGGTCACGACAAAGCTTAAAAAGCACTGGGAAGGCGTAGAGTCTGTAATCGATAACTTCAAGAGTGCACTATCTGATGTAAAAGACATTCTAAATTCTTTCCTCTCTCTTATTGAAAAGTTCAATACCAATAATTCCAACGACCTCAAAATTTGGGGCGACGTGATGGGTGATGTTATCGACAAGCGTATTGAAGCCCTGAATAAGCAGAAGGAGGCGCTTGAAGAAAACAACGACGCTACTGAGCGTGCTATTGAATTGGCAAAAGCTCAGGACGAACTCGCCCGTGCAGAACAGCAGCGCACCAACCGTGTGTATACAGAGAACGGTTACGAGTGGCAGGCTGATCCCGAAGCCGTGCGCACTGCTCGTCAGGATCTAAATGATAAGCAGCGTCAGTGGAACAAAGAAGATGCTGAGAAGGCTATTGATGACCAAATCAAGAAGTACAATGAGTTCAAGGATAAGTTGTCCGAGGTCATGGACGATATCGGCAAGAGCTGGGAGGATTATCAGAAAGAACTCCAATATACTGCTCAAATTCAGGATATGACTCTCGGTCAGATGGAAGGTAGTCTTGATGGATATCACAATAAGATTATCGCTAGTTTGCAAAACAGTGGCACAATTTCTGGCATTCAGACTGTCATTAGCAATCTTGAGTCTTTGATTGGTACTCTTGAAAAGCTGAACAATGTTTATAATTTCCTGCAGACAGGTACATATACAGATGGTGGCTTTGTTGGCCTTGTGAATACCGTTAAGAAAGTTTTCGGCAAGAATTCCTCCACAAGTATTACAAAGACTATCACGAATAGCCTTGATACGATTACGGACGTTACGGAAGTCACCTTCGGTGGAAGCGGCATTACTGGCGTTGTCAACAACTCTATGACCGATGGCGTAAAGAATGCTGTTGTTAACGCACAGAAGGAGCTTGGCTCTGCTACAACTAAGAACGGACTCATTGGCGTATTTCAAAACGCATGGGATGCCATTGGATCTGGTGCAAAATCGTTGTTCAGTAATAGTTCTTCTAATAGTCTGACCTCTATTTTCTCTGATGGCATCAACAACATCGGAAAAATTATCTCGAATGCATTCGGAGGGAAAGGCGCTGGAACAAGCGGTGGGAGCGGCATTTTAGGATGGCTCGGAAACTTGCTTGGAATCGGTGGTGTATCTCTTTCTAGTGTTCCTGCAATGACAGCTACGAATACTGCAGGATTAACTGGTCTTAGTAAGCTGATGGCTGACGGAGCTATTGGAGCAAACGTAGCTGGCGCAGGCGGTACAGCTGCTGCGGCTGCTGGTGGAAGTAGTTTGCTGGCTGGTATTCCAATAGTTGGTGCAGTCCTCGCCGGCCTTGGATTGGTTGGCAATCATTTGGCTGGTTTGAACAAAATCTGGAAAAGTAATGATGATACTGGGACAAAGATTGGAAAGTCCTTATTTTCTACCGTCTTTAACTCGTCAGGCGGTGTCCTCTCAATCGCTGCTCTTATTCATGATACTATCGGAAGAGCCAACGATAAGAAAAATGGAACCACATCCAAGACACTGGCCGAAAAAGTTTATGAGTGGCCTATTTGGTTCTGGAACTGGGGTAAAAAGACAACTAGCCAGCTGGACGATGTGTCCAAGAATACCAAAGATACGGCAGATGATGTAAAAAAGAAGGAAAATAAGACCAATATTACTGTCAACGCGGTTCAGACGACAGTTAATAACGGAAATAAAACTTCCGATTCTTCTGGTCCTTCTGGTTTTTCTAGCTCTTCTGTATCGAATGGTCAGCAAAAACAGCAATCATTCTGGGATAAGTTCTGGGGCTCTAAATTCTGGTTCTGGAACTGGGGAAAGAAAGCTGTCGGTGATAAAGGAGTTAAACATACCGGCACTTACAATGTCGATGAACAAGGCTCCGAATTGATTGTCCGTCAACCACAATCCGGTCGTTATACGTATCTTGAAACAGGTGATGGTGTTGTTCCTGCAGACATTACTTCTCGCCTATTTGAGATAGGTGGAAATCCTGATAAGTGGTTTACTGACCAGATGGCAAAGCATAGCACAGCTACGATGGTACAGTCTCGTAATCCTGGCGGTATCAGTATGACTATCGGTGACGTGAATGTGAATAACCCAGTTGGCGACACAGATGCGTTGGCTCGTCAAATCGTACAGCAGCTTCCTAATAAGATGGTTCAGAGATTGAACAAACGATAAATCAGATAGAAGTAAAATTTTAAACGAAGACGAATTATACTCGGCTCAGGGTGGGTTGGGTAGGTTGAGTCCGGGTATATTTTGTTTTATAAAGGAGGGATGAGATGTCTCAAACAAATTCTGACGCACTTGACGTGATTACTCAGGTGGTCGTGGATACAATTGACAAAAAACTAGATGATGCAAACTTTGACAAGTCACAAGTAGGTACGGTTGTCGCGGTAAATGGAAGCGACTATACGATTGCTGTGTTTGGTAGTCAGTATACTATTACATCCGATCAGGTGTTTACTATTGGCCAGAGTGTTGTTGTCACGGCATTACAAGGTGATATGAAGCGACTCGTATGCTCTCCTGATAATGTCGGAACAATGAAGACTGTTGACAGCAAGGTAAATGTTATTGGCGATAAGGTAGACAATTTTATTGGGAATGACTTTGCTGATACGATTATTAAGTTCAATGATGTAAAAGACCAGATCGATGGTAGCTATATTATTTGGTTTGAAAGTGCAGAGCCAACTATGTCCAACTCCCCTGCCAAGGACTGGACGACCGCTGACGCTAAAAAGGTACACGTTGGAGACCTCTATTATAATAAGGTAGGTGGAACAGCTTACAAGTGGGCTGAAAGTGGTGGTTCATACAATTGGAGTGAAATTACAAACAAGGACATTCTAAAGATCCTTAATGCAGCAAGTCGTGACAATGACACTGTTGACGGAAAACGCCGGGTGTTTTATGGGACTCCTACCACCCCATATGACCAAGGTGATGTGTGGGCACGTGTAACTTCTGATGGCTTTATGCTGATTTGCCAGACTGGACGCATGATTGAAGATAGTTACCAACGCACAGACTGGGTTGTGGCATCTAAATATACGGATGATTTTGTTGCCGACCGTGCCGAAGAGAAAGCAGATAAGGCCAATACAGACCTGTCCAATTTTAAGACCGAGTACGATTCTGATTTGAAAGTGACCAAAGAGGCTATTGAGGCCAGAGTAACAGAAACAAAATATCAGCAAGGTATTAACGGAATCAGTACAAGACTTAGTACGGCAGAATCGAGTATTAAACAAAACGCAACGAATATCACCTCTAAAGTGTCTGCCACCGACTACACTGGTAAAAAGATTGCTTCAATGATAAATCAGCAGGCTGATAATGTTAGTATTAGTGCTAGTAAAATCAATCTAAAAGGCGCTGTTACAACAGATTCTATTGCAACTGCTGGTTTGGATGCGAGTGTGATTAAGGCTGGAACTATTACTGCAGATCGGATTGCGGCAAATACAATTACTGCAGGTAATTTACAAAATGGGTGCATATTAACACAACTTTAGGCCAATAAGTCACACGATGGTTTTTTTAACAGTCAAACAATCAGTATAAAAGACGGATTAGACTATTCGTTCTTTATTATCGAAACTAGTTCTTTTGTTAGTATGTCTGGAAGTCATGCTTTTGTGGGGTGTGATCACTATACATTTTCAAAAGATAATTATTTTGGGAATATTCATCGATTAAATTCACTTTCAGATGAAAGTAAAACTTACGCTTTAGATTCATTGTTTTCATACAGAGGAATAAGTATTTCCGTAGAAGAAGAATCGGTTGATTTTTGCTTTTATAGTGGAGCAACAATAAATTTAAAATACGAACTAGGACGCGGATGTTACCCAGTAACCAATATAGATAATTATGTACTTGTTCCGTCGTCAATTTATGGTATAAAATGAAAGTTGTGATATGATGGTTGCATTAAATTTAGACAAAGATACTGGTCGAATTCTTTGCGCTTACGAAATTCCATCTGGGCATTATGCTAAAGGAACTGTTCTGGTTGACAATTTTCCTGACGGAGTGCTATACGAATATCGCTACGTTGATGGAAGATACATTCATGACCCATTACCAGAAGAATATCCAGAAACAGACGCACAGGTCGCATCATTTTCTATGGATGAAAATGGAACAGATGCAAAAATTTCAGAGCTAGAAGAAAAAATCAATCAGCTACAAAAGTTAGTAGCCGAGCTTTCAAATAAATCTTAATTCTATATAAAGGAGGCGTTAAATTGGCAAAACCGATTATTTCAAAATTTTCCGTAATTGATGCTGACCAAAGTAATATTATCAGTTATGTCTGCTACGACGATACTGTTGATGAGGTCGAATATGTAATCTATGATAATGCCTCCGGTAATATTATTGTTGATCAGACCATTCAAACGAGTGGCGTGTCTTCTATGAGGACTTTCACATTCCCCGCTGGCACGATTCATAATCGATTTCTCCCCTATTATATTAAAATCAGTGTACATAATCAGAGCGGCAAAACTAGCGAACTTAGTGATGCCGTTCTTTTTTATTGTCATAAGAGACCGAGCTTGAGTTTTAAGGATGTGTTGCAGAACAGTAGTTCGTTTGTTGTCCCCTTCCCCGCTTATTCTTTTGATGCATCTTACGTCGCAGACGAAGAAGAAGGTGAAAGTTTAACTTGGTATAAATATTTCCTATACAATGAGGAGAAGAACCTGCTTACATCAGAAACTCATTATGGTTCTCTTTCTCAAAGTTTTATGGTAGAAGGTCTTGATAACAACACGTCCTATTATGTTCGTGCAACCGGTGAAACAGTAAATGGATATTTCCTGGATACAGGTTATTGTCCTTTTAAGATTGAATATAACGGATAGCTAGAGAATTTAAACTTGATTGTCAAGAATGAAAAATATGAAGGTCGTATCAAGCTCACTTCTATTTTGAGGACAACTACAAAAACGGAATATAGTTTACTACGGATTAAACGTAGAGAGGTCGGAACATATAATTGGACCATTGTATATGAACGAGATGTCAGTAATTTGATTGGAACTATTTCTACTGTTGCGTATGACCGATATGCGCGTGGTCGTGGAACGAAATATCAGTACACTATTGTTCCTGTAATTGATGGAATCGAGCAAAAGGGTGTCACTGCAACTGTCGTAAGTGAATTTGAGGGTGCTTACCTTATGGACAAAGACACTACATATTTTATTGGATTGGATGCAAAAGTATCAAATGTGAATCGTGTACAGAGTTCCGCTGTAGAGACTACTTTGTCCAGCAAATATCCAATCGTATTTTATGGCAGTAAGACAAACTATTATAGTGGTAACTTCTCTGGAACAATTATTAAGTACGACCGTTCTCGTGATTATTTTGACTTTGATGCATCGATCGACTATCGTGAGCAATATATCAATTGGCTTACGAATCAGAAGCCGAAAGTTCTGAAAATGTGGGATGGCCGTGCGTGGCTTATCAATGTAGTTGACAATATTTCATATTCTGATGACGAACACTATAATAAAGTTGAAATCGCGTTTGATTTTGTAGAGACCGGAGATCTAAAGGATTCTGATACTTTAAAAAATTCGGATTTAATTTAAGGAGGTGGAGCCATGACTTATTTGCCAACACAAGAAGACTTGGCTTTACTTACCAGTCATTCCAAGAGTCTGTTTACACGAGTAGAATTATTGAATAAAGAGTCTCAAATTATTGATAGCATTGAGGGCCTGACTCTGGATGGTTCCGGTTCTAACGATGCAGATTCTGATATTCGCCGTACATACAGTTTGTCTATTTTCCCAATGATGGGTTTTTCTATCTCTCAGTTTGAAGCGGAAGATTGGATTGATAAAAAAGTTCGTATCTATATCGGTATGAAAGCCCCAACTTCAGAGAAGGATGTCAGTATTCTAACATATGATGGAGACCTTGACGGCGATTCGATTGATTCTATTGTAAAAAATAATAAGGAATACGGTTCAAAGAACAAAGAGTTGCTGACTTATATCGCAAAAATCAAAGCAACAAAGCATGACCTATATTCAAATATTAACAATATAAATCGACCACGAATCATTTGGACTGCACGCAATTTAAATCTCTATAAGGATTTCTCAACTAAAAATGGCCCATTTGAAATCGGTGACTATTCCACCGCTTGCGGTTGCGACGATGCTTGGACTGCTGATAATGAGGCGGTTGGCGTTACAGTAACTCGGAGAATTGCATATACGCTGTTTTTAGAGGATGGAGACGAGTTAATTCCAGTTAGTCGTGACGGCGTTATAGATTATATTTCTGAGGTTTATAAGCTTGCTTACAATAAAGTCTACAATTCAAACAACTTATCAGATTTAACTTGGAAAATTGAAGATGTTAAGTCTGTTGCTGGTTTTGTGTTTGATCTAAAATCATGGACAACGAAAGACCTAGAATTTAACGACGCTGTTTTATCTTATGACGCAAAAGGTCTCACATGTACAATAGATGGAAAGTCTATCTATCTAAAAAATATGATCGCTGCCATTGAAGGAGAAACTATTGCGAATAGAGTCTTAGAGCCAGTTGATGTTTCGGCAATTGCCGGTTGGAGTGAGCCAGAATTAAAGAACCAGTATAAAAAGACGAGTCCGTTTGTCGGATATTCTATGCATGATATTCAGGGTCACATATGGGAACTGAAAGATGGTCTGGAACAGATTCGGCAGTTTATTATCAAAACAGTTGCGAAGGATAACGTTATCAGGAATTGTGCGAATTATATCGATGAGGATGGCGTACATTGGTTTTCAGCCGGAGTTTACGCGATTCAGTCGAATGGTATTTCGTATGATGCAATGACTAACAAGCTTGACTTGTCGTGTGTAGATTTAGTATCTCTGCTTGATGGAACATTAGGCGGAACATTGACTGGGTACTCGACAAGAATTCCAATGTATAAACTTACTGAGAGCAAGGATGCGAATGGAGATAAGATTTATACAGAGGATAAATCAAAACCGTATTATGTGCGTGATGTTATCAAGAATACATTTGAACTTTCAGGCATGACAAAATGTGTGGTTGATTATTGGAAGCGACGCATTCCACACGACATGGAATATAATACCGGAACTACTGTTTGGACGATTTTAACAGAGTTGCGTGACCTATGTTACCCGTTTGAGATGTACTTTGATGATGATACTTTTGTATGCAAAGAGATTCCAAACGGGTATGATGACCCTGTTGTAATTAGCCCTGATATTTTCAAAAGTCTTGTTATCACAGAAAATTCGACGGTTGATTATACGCAGATACATAATTGTGTTGAGGCATGGGGTTCTACTATCACCAGCGATTATTTCTGCAAAGATAAACTAGAGGAAGACGACCCAGAAGGTACTGGCAGAGTGTTTTATAAAGCACGAGACAATAGCATGTCAGTATCAAAATGGAAAGATTCTGTTGCCGAAACATTAGGGATTACAAAAGACAAATACGATGATTTTGAAATTCAGCTTGATATCAATAATATTGGAAACTCTATTATAGTTTTAAAACTAAAAAACGCAATTATATCGGACGGGTCACGCTTGTCTTTTATCTGTCCAGTAGATATCTCGCTTAATACTCATATGTATATTGTAAATGATGTTTACACAACCGCTGTTGACAAAGATGGAGCACAATATAAAGATCACACATTACAAGTATATGGTCCAATGATGATATATAAGGCATCAACAGATCAAAATGGCAATGATATTCCTATTGATACAAATGTTATGAAAAAAGGACGTTACTATGTTGTACAATATGGAGAAAAATATCTTGATCAGGCAGACGAAGGTGCTTATAAATGGGTGTTCAATTCTACAACTGGTGGATATGACAAGACTGAGATAAATCCTAAGATTCAGTATATTGTAAAAGAAGAGTATAACGAAAAAACGAAAATGTACGAAACGCATTATTACAAGGTAACAAATACTGAAGAAGGAAAACATACAGAAAAGATTGAAGATCCTGCCCTTATAAAAGAGAGCCGGATCTATTTTCTTGGTCAATCTCAGTCTCATGCTATGGCGAAATTTGTAGATAAGATGCCTACAGATGCGGAAATTGAAAAGGATAAAAAAATTGAAGGCTGTGACAATTTGAAATATATCGTTGTTACAGACCCGAATGATTTGACGAACCTTTATAATAGCCGTTTTACGATTGATAAAATTGGGCGCAGAAATCTCGTATGTTCCGGTGGAGAGTTTGATGCTTACACGAATGACGAGGATTTGATGCTCGCAACAGAGTATCAGCTTTGGAAAAATTGTAGGCTTACCGATAGTATAACGCTTCGTATGCATTTAATTCCGTGGTTGGATGTCAATCAGAAAGTAAAATATGCAGCTTGCTATCTAAAGAACAATACACCTGTAGAGTGGATCACAAAAAAGATAGATACCAATTTGGGTGAGGGCGTTATGAGTGTCACTATGAGCCGTTATTATCCGTATTACCCGTACATCACATATCTGAACGCATCAGCGAATAAATATGTCGAGCCAAAATCATAAATGAAAGGAGTGGTATTATGAATCTAATTTTCTCGAATGGTGAGTTAAAGTCAACAAAGTTTTCTTCTTCTGAGACATACAGCTTTGACCAGATCACTTTTTTCATTGAAAAGAGGTATATAAATCTGCAATTCTATTGTGTAGTTAAGGATCATACTGGCAAAATCGACTTACTCAGATTGAAACAGACAAACAGCACAAACGCTTCTTATTATAATTATGTTTGTTCTATGGACTTCCCTACGAAGGCAAAAGACGGAAAGTGCACTATTAGCCTGTTTGGTATTGATTTAGCGACAGGTTCTATTGAAGTTTCAACTCCGAATTTTGAGTTAAATGTAAAAAATGATATCTACAATTTCAAGGCTCAAATTTCAATGTTGGAAGAATTCAACCAGAACGCAGCTAATATCTATAATAAAATTCTGTCTATGTACAATGGTGTCGTAGAAATGTCAAATCTGAATGCGGAGATTTTAAGCAAGGAAGGAGTGGTTACTAAGTGATTACTTCTTCTAGTGAGTATATGGAGCGGCTTAACGATATCCAGAATCAGGCAGGACTAAAGCAGTTGGTTATGTTACCGGGTAACGAGTCTCGTTTCATTATTGACGCAAATCAGCGCACCATTACGATTCCAGACGAGTTTACTTTTCTTGGAGTAAAAAACGATCACAAAGCAGAGACTATCTATTTTGAAATCGATCGATATTTTGATAAGGCAGATTTAAGTGAGAAAACTTGTATCGTCCAATTTGAGTCTATTGATACGACTGGTGGCTCAGAACAGGTAATCAGTTCGGGTTTTTATCCTGTTGTAAAAATGGATGTAGATACAGCAGATGGTAAGATTATTTTTGGATGGGAAATTCAAAACGATGCTACGGCTTATGCTGTAAATGTAAGATTTTCTATTCGGTTTTATGAGACAAAAACTGAAAACGATACTATTGTTTTTGCTTACAATTTCAATACCCTTCCTGTCGAGTTACCCGTAAAAGATTCTTTGGACACCATGGACGCAGATAAAGAGATTCCGCCTGCAGAAGTCGAAAGCTTAGTTGAAAAATTTACAACTATGGCAAAAAGCATTGAAAAAGATGTTGTGAGAGCCAATACAGCTGTCACCAATGCAGAAAAGTTAACTTTAACTCAAAACGAAAAAAATCTAATGCTTGTCTTATTTAAAAAGGTATCGGATGTGTATAGCGATGTTACACCGCAATATGAAGAGTTAAATAGTATTTGGTCAGCGCAAAATGAGGAGGTGACATAATTGATCACTTCAAAAGAAGAATATCTACAACGACTTGATGATATTCAAAATCAATCTCAATTAAAAGAACTCGTTATGTTGCCCTCTGATGAGCCACGCTTTATCATTGATTCCAACAGTCGTACAATATCTATTCCAGATGAATTTACATTTCTTGGCGTTGAGAATGACCATGCAGCAGAGACTATTTATTTCGAAATCGATAGATATTTTGATCAGCATGATTTAAGCACAGAGATGTGCGTGGTTCAGTTTGAATCGGTTAACGAAGAAGGTGCGTATGAAACTGTGTTTTCTGACGGTTTCTATCCAGTCACCAAAATTGATATCTATACTGTTCCCGGTAAGATTCTATTTGGATGGACTATTCTAAACGATGTTACTGCACACAATGGAATCGTGAAGTTTTCTGTTCGTTTTTATAGTCTGGAAACAAACGAAAGCGGGAAAAAAGAGTTTTCATACAATTTCAACACACTTCCCTCTTCCCTACCAATTAAAGAGACTATTAACGCAACTGGAACTGGAGTAAAAGTTGATCCGTCTGACTTGGAGATTCTGACAGCCCGGTTTGCAGAAATTGAACAACGAGCAAAAGAAAGTATCTCAGAGACAGAAATAAATCGTGACTTGTCTAAAGGATATGCCGATGCTGCCGAAACAAGTGCGGTTAAGGCAAAAAATAGTGAAGACGCATCCAAAGCTAGTGAGCTGGCTTCAAAAGAATCAGAGTTAGCAGCTTCTCGATCTGAAACAAATGCTACAACATCTGCACATGAAGCCAGCGACAGCAAAGACGCTGCTAAACAGAGTGAATTAGCCGCAGAGGATAGTAAGAATAAAGCGAAAATTTCTGAAGATAAGGCTCTTGTGTCTGAAAATAACGCAAAGAAATCAGAGCTAAATTCAAAAGAATCAGAAACAAATTCCAAGGACAGTGAACTCGCATCAAAACAATCCGAAGCTAATGCAAAGTTGAGTGAAGTTGCTTCCGCTGCAAGTGAGACGGCTGCTAAATTAAGTGAAACAAATTCTCTGGAATCAAAAAATGCAGCAGAAGCATCTAAACTAGCAGCGTCCACGTCTGAAGCTAATGCAAAAGCAAGTGAAACTGCATCAAAGGCTAGTGAAGAAGCGGCTTTAAAATTTGCAAATAGTGCAAGCGAAAGTGCAACAAAAGCAGCTGATTCGATTTTAGTTACCGAAGAGAATAAAAATGCGGCAAGCGAGAGTGCCAAATCTGCAGCAAATTATGCAAAAGAGTCCGAAGAGAATAAAAATGACGCAGAAAGTAGTGCTGTGGCAGCAGCTACATCTGAAGCAAGTGCAAAAAAATATTCGGATGAAGCAAAAAAGGCCGTTACTATAGATTCTACTTTGTCTATTTCTGGTGCTCCTGCCGATGCAAAAGCGACCGGTGATGCGCTGGAGAAAAAGGCCGATAAGAC
>ERZ773131.1529-NODE-1529-length-16500-cov-3.880146_pt1 | contig 16500 bp, 45 predicted proteins | sample MGYA00511082_ERZ773131 | MGnify/ENA primary metagenome ERZ773131 (study PRJEB29015, sample SAMEA2737813) | human gut metagenome | biome: human gut; feature: human-associated habitat; material: faeces | place: China | collected 2012 ... | reverse complement strand
ACGGTTTGAAAATCTTGATATATTCTGTGAAATTAGGGGAACTAAAGACATGAGAGAACAATGGCTGTTTACAATTTATGTCAGTTTTTTATCTGGTTTAGGATATGATGGTTGGCACTGGAGAGATGAAGAGAAGACGGAAACGCCAATGTTTTAACTATATTTTAAAAGTCGATTGAGGTGATAAGAATGTGTAAATATTTTGGAGATATCATTTGTGACAATTTATCGGATGAAGAATATATCAAGTTACGGAAAATGAAACGGAGAAAAAAGCGAGATAATTACAAGATTGTGATCACATCTGATAGATGTTCATATGACGATCTTACAGAACTTGCAAATTATCCGGAAAGAGGAAAAAGAGTTGGCACATTCTATTTTAGAAATCCGGATGAATTAGATCTTATTGTCAAATCTTTTGAAGGATTATTTTATATAACATTTGAGACAGACTTACAAATGAGAATTGGAAGTGGTGTTGTTGATTCACTGATTTATGAAGACTTATATACAGGATGTTGCAAGATCTGTGACTTATGCTTTATGAGAGGTGAATCAATAAACGGAAATTGGACGTGCAAGAGAAGTCTGAAATAGCAATTTCAAAGGAGGAAAAATTATGACATTAGGAGAATTAATGCCGGATTTTGGGAAATTCCATTGTAATTTAACAATAAAAATTGATGGCATAACAATATACAAAGGGATAACATATCCAATTGCAGTAGACGAAAAAAGAGGCAGAGTAAGAATATCTGTAAAAAATGATTATTTATTTTCTACGATAGAAGAATTGGAAAAATATGGAAGAATTGAAATTTTAAAAGGAGAATGAAAAATTATGACAAAAGTAGAATATACAAGATGTGAAAAACTTATGGAAGAAGCCATACAGAAAGCGAAACAGGCGAAGGAAGAATTTGACGAATCAGGATCGGAAAAAGATATTACGAGTAAAAGCATATTACTTACAATGGGTCACAGTCATTTAGGATATGCAGATGGAATTAATCAAACACTTGTGTGCATTGGCTTTAAGCATGAACGGATGAAAGAATTAGAAGATTTATTATTATTATAGAGGATGGTTGGTGGAAATGACAAGAGAACTGTTGGAAGAATATTTAGAAAAAGTATCAGAAAATACAGACTTCACATTTAGCATAACAGAGTTTAACGATTCTAAAGTTGAGTTAGAAATGTATGGAGATAACCCATGTGGAGAAGATTGGTGGGAAAATCTTGATATTGAAAATCCGGAAACGGAAAAGGAATTAATTGGATTACTTTATGCAGAAGTATTAGATTGCTATGAATCTTTCGATGTGGAAGAAAACGTATATAATATGTTGGCTGCAAAACGGAATGGTTTTTCTGGTGTGCCTGGCGTTGTAGATCTTGTACATAATGAAGAATATAAAGAGAATGCATTAAAGGAATATAAAGATAAATTATTGGAAATGTTTCGTTATTACGGAAAAGATTATACTACAAAATCAGACGAGAAATTGTACAGAGTACGTTATTATGAATGTTATGAAAGATATTATGATGTGTCGGCACATAGCGAAGATGAAGCAGAAGAAAAGTTAAAGGAAGATATTGCAAATGGAAGAGAAAACCCACCGGAAGAATGTTATGACAGTGGAGCAGAAGTTATAGGGTGGAGGTAACGAATAATGTTTAACATCAATATAGAAAAGCTAAACGAATATCTCAGAACAGAAGAGATATTGGAATTTGATTCTGACGAAGAATGTATGGAATATTTTAATACATACGATTATCAGGAATTGAAATCTGTAGAAGAAATGAAATCATTCCAGGGCAAATATGGTTTTAACATTGGAAAGAAAAGGTATCACATCAATACGGAAGATGCTTTGGATGTGTATTTAAACATCAATGAAGTATACGCAAAGATTTTCTGTGATGCTATTAGAACAATAGCAGAGAAGCCGGAAAATATTAATAATTTAGAAAGTTATCTTACACATCATTTTACAGGATGGTTGAATAAATATGGAAATTATCCGGAAGATCTCGCAATGGAAATGAAGATGTTTGCAGAAATGGAGTTTTAGAGGTGATGATATATGAAAACAGTAGAATTATTATTAAATGATTATATTGGAGACGATTACAATCCATCAAGACAAACAAAATTTACAATAACAGAGGAATGTCTTATTGATTATTTAAAGGAAACTGAATGTGGCAGAAATGTGGAAATATTTCTTGAGACTTATGATAGTGACGAATCATCTGTTATCTATGATTATGCAGCAAATGACGGAAGAATTTTGTCAGAAGAAATTAGTTACTGCGATGACTTTATGGATAGGTATGAAGATTTTATACGCAGAACACAAATGTTCAATCCTGATATGTCAGCAGAACAGATTTCAAGTAAAGAAGATTATTATTGGACAGTATATAAGGAACAATGAAACAAGATTTTCATTGAGAAGAACGGAGGAAATTTACATGAGTAAAAAATATTATCCGATTGAGGATGCAGTAAATAATGTCTCACAAAAATTCAAACTTGGGTTGAAAGATGCGAATGAAATGGACGAAGAGGAATTTAACAATGTAGAGGAATACATATTGAAATATGTAAAATTTGTAAGCCATCCAGATTATGCACAGTTAATACCACAATCGTTAGAAACAGGAGAATATATTTTGTAAGGATGAAACGTAGATTTCAGGAGGGATAATATGCCGGAAAAGTTAATAGAACATACATATGGAACTCATATTTACATGAAAATGAGATTAGACAATAAAAGAATCGAGGAAATAGATGTGTACTTACGGAAAGATGGAGAACATTATATTACAAGTGCAGATCACGGAATGGAATTGTGCAGTGGTGAAAATCTTAAACAGAGACAAAAGCTACGACAGGGAATTATCGATGCTTTTAATGAATTGTATTAGATAGGATGGAGGAAAACAATATGAAAATAAGAAATTTATTAGAAGTATTAAATACTGACAGCGTTGTTCTTGCAAGAGAAAATGATATTCTTGTTGATTGTGAAACACCATATATAAATCAGGCACTTAGAGAATATATGGATGAAGAAATCGAGAGAATAACGCCATTAGACAATGCAATGGAAATTATCTTGAAATAATGAAATGGCGGTTTAGAAAGTAAAGGAGAATAGATCTTTATGAAAGAAAAATTCGCAGAAATTATGAATGAACGTGGACTTTATGGTGACGATCCGGAAGAAGTAATAAGATCGGTTTACGATTTGATTTGCTATAAATCAGATAAAACGAAAGAGAAATATCCGTATGCTGTCAGGGAAATTGACGAATTAGAAAAAGCAGCTTATCGGATATTTGAACTCTTGGACGAGGTGATTTAAGTATATGACTATTCACAAACGAAAATCAGAAATAAAATTAGGTAAAAGCGAGGTATTTACAGAAGACATTTATCCTGAAAGCGGAAGATGTCCTAAATGTAACGGAATTTTAGTTACAAATTATGGAGATGGAATAAGTTGCACATTCTGTGTTGATTGTGACTATAACGAATATGATTATGATTTGTAAATGAAAATGTCGGTTTAAACGGAAAGGAAGATGATTATACATGAAAAAGATCATTAATGGAAAAACATATAATACGGAAACGGGAAAAGTGGTATCTGTTTGGCGCAACGGAGAATACGGGAATATGTCTTATGTGGAAGAAACATTATATAAGAAGAAAACGGGAGAATATTTCTTGTATGGCATAAGTGGTGCAGATGGAAAGTATGCAGAAAGCATTGGCTGTAATAGTTGGAGTGGCGGAACTGCATTTGTTCCATATACAGAAGATCAGGCAAAAGAGTGGTTGGAAGAACATGGAAGTGCAGAAGAGTACATAAAAGAATTTGGAGAACCGGAGGAATAAACATAAAAACAACAAATAACTCATGTATTATTTATTCATTAATTCTTAATAGTATATGGAATTGATTCTGTACAGAATATTATTGATACAGTGTTGGATTTATGCAGAGATTATGAGTTGTAATGAAGTGGAAAATTTATGGTTTTAGAAAGTGAGGAAAATATTATGACATGGGATGAATTAAATAAAAAATATCCAGAAGCAAGGGATGAAATGAGTACAGAAAGAGAAAGACAGTTTTTAAAAGATCTGTATAATACATACGAAACATCAGGATTTGCAGATAAATTTTGGACACCATTTGATCTGAATGACAAAGATAAAAGTTATATTGGAAAATCATTTAAAGTGATTGGAAGATATGAGGAAGGTAAGAAATGGGATTTAGAATCTTTACCTGTTTGGAAAATTGAATTTGAAGATGGACATAAAATGGATGCTTTTCCTGAAGAAATCTATCTTAATGATATGATTGCCAACGGATATGAACCATAATGAAACGGAAATTTCAAAAAGGAGATTGATAAGTATGAATAAAGAGATACATTGGTATGAATTATGCTTCTATGGAGACGAGGATGAAGAATGTGAAAAATACGATGCAAGTAAAGCTTGTAGTTTTGTAATTAAAACAGAAATACCGCCTGTAATTGATCCAGAAGTTGCTCTGAAAATTTTGTTTGGAGATCCAAGGGAGCAGTGGGAAAAAGAACTTATGGAAAATTGTACTTGTGTAATGGAAATAACGGAAGATGATGCGAATTATTTTGATATAGAAGATCTTACCAAAAGGGTAGAAAGTGAGTACGGAGTATATTACACAAGGCAATGAAAAGCACATTTCAAGGAGGAAAAATTATGAAAGTTAAATGTTTAAATTGTGGGCATGAATTTGAAACAACAGAAATTAAAGAAGATGATCTTGGACGATATTGTATTTGTGAAGAATGTGGTGCAAGTTTTGACGTGGATGTTGATGAAATAATAGAGGGAAAATGAAAACCGCATTTGATTGGATGAAAAAGATGTTAATTAAAGACTTGTTAGAAAAATTTTATGGTGATGATGTGTGGATAGAAATTAGAGACGAGAGGTCATGTCAAATCAATGCATGGAGAAAAGGCACGGCAATAGAAAAGTACGGATATTGTCATGTGATTTGTTGGACTGTAAAAAATAATAACATTATTATCAATACACGTTCATAGTTTTAATTAAGATAAAAACAGTATTTGATTGGAGGAAATAAAATGGAATGTCCAATGTGTAAAAATACAATCGGATTTAATTGTGGTACATGCATTGAATGTGGATACAACCATTTAAAACATGATTTTGATTTTATAAAAGTTAATGTTGACATTTTGGAAAATTTTATTCCGGAAGATATTTTAGCAGAATTGTTATGGCAGTATCAGAAGTATATGAAAAAATGAAAATCGCATTTTTAGGAGATGAAAGTCTATGAAAGAATATGTAAAGGTAGAAGAATTACTTGAAGAAGTTGATAAAATGGCAATGAGAAACACGTTACTTACAAGAGGTGGAGTAATGCAAGAGGATTTGGCAATACAGTTCAAAGGAATTATTGTTCATCTTGCAATGAAAGAATAAAAGAATGAAAATCGTATTTTAAAAATGAAAGAGGTGTTGTTATGACGAAAGATCAATTAGTAGAACGGTTGAAAAATGGAGAACATTTAGAAGATATTTTTGAATTTTCAGATGGTCAGGAATGTTTAATCTACAAAGGAGATTTTGAAGTATCTGATAATATTATCTATATACCGGATATTTGGTTAAATGAATTAAATGTAGATAGTAAAGCAACAGAAGAAGACATTGAGGACATTATCCATAATTGCTATACAGGAAAAGATTTTATGGAAGAATGTCATAATATTGAAAACATTGCAGAAAGATTGTTTAATACAGTAGATTGGCAACATCCAGATATTCAAGATATTTTAGATGGATACGATGAAGAGGACGATGAAGAATTTAAAGAGGATTATGGTGTTTCTATAAAGGAATTTTTGAACTAATGAAGCAGATAACAATACGTTGTCTGCTTTTTAAGTTGGAGAATAAAGAATCAGGAGGTAAGTAAAATGGCAAAGGAATTTATTTATACAAAGACAAAAGAAATTGGAAAACTTGAAGAAAGTACAACAGTTGAAATCGGACATTACAAAGTGGACGGAAAAGATATGCCGGATAAAGTATATCTCGTATCACATTTTACACGGAGAAATGGAACGGAAGATAGCAAAGCAACTGCAATTTGTAAGGTTGAGGATACAAAGCAGCTTGGAGAATTATTGATTGGAATTGAGTAGATGAAAGTCGGATTTGATTGGCAGACAGTATAAAAGCTGTCTGTTTTTTAATACATAAAACGGAGAATAAATATTTGATTGGAGGTAGATAACATATGGAAAATAAAACATTAAAAATCTTAGAATTATTTGGTGGCATTGGCGCACCAAGAAAGGCACTGGAAAACTTAGGATTCGATATTAAGAGTATTGATTATGTGGAAATTCTTCCATTCGCAGTCCAAGCTTATAATTCAATATTTGATATTGAGTATAAACCGCAAAGTGTAGTCGGATGGAATTTAGATCCTGATATTCTTATACACGGCTCACCTTGCCAGGATTTCAGCAAAAATGGAAGAAACAATATTAATACAGGACGTTCAATATTATTTGAAGAAACATTGGCAATTATTGATCACAAACTTCCAAAAAGACCCACAGTAGTTATTTGGGAGAACGTTCCAAATCTTCTTTCTGAAGGCAAAAAAGTTAATCATCGAGTTCATCACTACCATTATCTTAGTGACATGGAAAGACTGGGGTACAAAAACTATTACAAGATTTTAAATGCAGCAGATTATAATATCCCACAAGCAAGAGAAAGATTATATACAATTAGCATTCTGGAGGACAAATTAGGAGAAAAGGAATTTGAGTTTCCAAAAGCAGTAGAACTAAAAAAAGATATTAGCTATTATCTTGAGAAGGGTGTAGATTGGGATAAATATTCGCTCAGTCCAGCAGAGAAAGCGATCTTTTTTATGAGAGAAGATGGACAGATGTGTGTAAGAGAAGCTACAAAACTTGGATACAAAGAAGTAAATGAGTATGATGTAATCAATGTTGAGTTCCCAAGTAGTAAAACTAGAAGAGGAAGAGTTGGTCGTGGAGTGGCAAAAACATTAACTACTGCGCCAAGGCAAGCTATCTACTATGATGGGAAATTAAGAATGCTTACATCTAAAGAGCATTTGAGATTAATGGGATTTAAAGACAAAGATTATAATCACATGAAGAAAAGCGGATTGACAGATCAACAGATAAGTTATCTTGCCGGTAACAGTATTTGTATTCCTGTGTTGATGGAATTATATAAGAAACTTATGAAGTTGGAATTAATTTAAAAGGTGATAATATGGATACGGAAATCATTGGAATTATGTTTGGTCACAGTGATGGGACAGTAGGATATTGGAATGGATTCACATTATCCGAAAAAGAACAAAATGCAATTTGGAAAATTCTTTCAAAACATGATACGGAAGGGTGTTCTGTAAGAGGAAGTTTAGAAGATGTAAAAGGTGAAATTTGAGGTGATTAAGTATGTATCAAAAATTAACATTATCTAATGCACAGAAAGAGTATATGAATGATTTATGGGATGGAGATGAACTTTGTCCTAATTGTGGATATGAGACATCATTTGAAAGTTTCAATCCGATGGAAACGGATTTCATAGAATGTAAAGATTGTGGAAAGAAAATTCGACCATGTAGTTTATGTGATTCTGCTCTGTGTGGAGTATATGAAACTTGTCAAGAATCTATATTGGCGTCGTTATTGCATTATAATGATGAATGGAATGAAGAAATCAATGGTAAATATCCAGGCGAATAAAAGCCAGATTTTACAGTATGAAAAAATAATAATTGAATAAATACATAGAGAATATAAGAGTGTCAATTACGATACTCTTATTTTTAATATGAAAGGAAATTACATATGGAAAAAATATTCTGTGAAACCGAAGAAAAATTTTGCGAGATGCAAAGAAGATATGACTTGGAAGATTGTGGAACATCAGGTTTATATCCGGAATACCACTGGTATCAAGACGCAAATGCAAACGTGGCAGTGTATAGGAGGCGTTGATATGTTATATAAGAAAGTAGCCGGATTTGGAGATTATGATATTTTAGAACCAGCTATTAAAGAAATAGACATTATGGATTTTCAGAATGAAACTGCGAAGGAATGTATAGATGTACCATTTACAATCGTTGGAAAAGAAAAAGAAACGGAAAAAGATAAGCAGAAAATGGAAATTAGTGATTCGTTTGTTACTGGCTTTGTAATATTTGTAATAACTTTTGGGTTGATAATGTTAAAAATTTGTTGGATTTAGAAAGGAAATAGTATGTACGAATTAGGAAGAATAATTGGATATGTAATTTTTGTCGGATTTATAATTGGTATCTTGTGGGGAGCAGCACAATAAAGGTAAGTGATAAGAATGTATGGGTTCGGGATAGTTCTACTTATCATCGGATTTGGAATAGCCGGAATTATTAAAGGTGAATAGCATGAGCAAAAGAAAAGGGAATCCAAAGAAGTCATCGGAATTTATTTGTCTAAGATGTTTGAGAACAGAAGGGTGTACTTGTAACGGATTGCAGAGAATACACAATATGAGAAAAGAGAATCATGTGAAAAATCAATGGTGCGCTTTTTGCAAAGAAGAAGTCAAAGCATTAGAGATTAGAGAAAAGGACTTTTATTGCGAGAAGCGTGTAGAAGCAGAGATTTTGCATGAGGAATATTATGGAGGAAATGATTATGCATGGATTGGCAGTAAAAGATGTAGAGTTTAACGGTGCGGTATTGAGAGCTGCACAAATAGAAGATATTGTATGGGTTGGAGTTAAGTGGATCTGTGATGGGCTTGGATTGAGTGAAGACAGAGGGAAATATGAACGCAAGAAAATTCAAAAAGATTTGGTATTGAGCAAGGGGGTAAATTTTTACCCTCTAGGTACAGATAATGCAAATAGTGATGTTTTATGTCTAATGTTAGAATATCTTCCTTTGTGGCTAGCGAAGATTTCTATTACTCCAACGATGAAGAAGGAAAATCCAGAACTAGCCGATAGATTAGTAGAATATCAGCTCAAAGCGAAAGACGTATTAGCTGAAGCATTTCTTTCTAAGAGAAAAGAAGAGAATGTTCCGGCAGTTAGGAATAATATGATTCAGATTCCTATTCCTGAAGTTCCAAACTATGCAGAAGAATTTGAAATTCTTTATGCGAAATTAGACGACTTGGAAGAACAGAATCGGAAATTATATGACGGAATGTCAAATATGGCGAAGTTGCTTCTTGATATGAGTTCACGAAAAGAAACGCAATTGCCGGAAATTAAGATGCCTGTAAAAGAAATTTCAGAAGAAGATTCGTGGAAACGAATTGTATACGGTAAAGCGAAAAACATCGTATGTAATAGCAGTTTCAGAAAGACGGCGAGCGTCTTAAAACATATCTATGATTATATGAGACAGAATTATGGTATCTGCTGGGAACAGGAAGCAAAAGACTATAAGGAACGGAATAATCTCAGTTATTCACCAAAGACCATTGAGGTGGTGTATCAAAACGAAGATCTCCGAAGCATTTTTATAGCTGTGTTGACTGACATGGAATATAAGACAAAAGAAGCTAAAGAAAAGAAGGATGAAATTGATTGGTCAGACCGACAGATTCTTCCGCTGGTAAAGAAATACGATGATCACAGCAATGGTTTTATGGTTACATATAAGAAGGTGTACACAAGAATGGAAGAGAATAGCCGGATTGGTTGGAAGAATCTTGTAACAAGATATATAAATGAATGCGGTGGAAAGCCAACCAAGAAAGATTTGATTAATACACGAAAGTCTTTGCAGAAGAAATTCACAAAGGCAATTGAAGAACTGATGGCAGAGTAAACGGATATTTGATATAATGGAGGTACAATTATGAGGGTAATTAGTAGATTTGAAACATACGGGAAGAAAATGGTTACAGTTATGGTAGGATGCAATGTATCGGTTATTACGGAAAATGATTACAATTGGATTTGCAATAAAGAAAAAAGTATGGTGTCCTGATAATAGGACACCTTATATAATAATATAAAAAGAAAACGGAGGTTGATGAATTATGAAAATAAGAAAATATTGGTGCAATGCAATGAGTACATATAATCAGAAATATGCAGAGTGTCCAGAAATAGACAAATTAGAAGATGTGTCAGAAGAAACTATAGTTGCGTTAAAGGGAGAAAATCTCCCATTACAAATAAATAAATTGTCTTGTTTATTAGCAGAATGCGAAGCTAAAAAACGTGGTGAGCGTATTTGGAGAAACGAATATGGCGTATGGTCAGCAACACCGTTTGGAAAATTTGTTGATTAAAATGGAGGGCGATAAGATATGATTAAATATGAATTGAAAGAGAATTCGGTTGAGGTAAGGAAAAAAGATTTGGCTAAGGGGTGTGCAGTTGAGGATATGAATGCAGATCCGAAAATTATTAAGTCATTCGACAGCAAAGAAGAAGCATTAAATGAGCTTAAAAAGTATAAAACAGATGTATATGATTTTAGTTCTCCAGTTGGTGCAATGTGTAATGTAACGGAATATTATGTAGAGGAAAACGAATATGACGAAGACAACGAATGGATATCTGGTGGTGACATATGGGAAATTAGCGAAATAAAATAGACATAAAAGAATTATTTTATGAGAGGTAAATGAATAATAGAACAATAATTTTATTTAGATGAAAATACCACCAAATTAGTGGAAAAATGTGTTGACATACCACTTAATTGGTGGTATTTTATAATTAGTAAATGACAAGGAGGAAATATATATGGGAACTTGGACAATAAGCGTTGATGATGGTCAAATGAATAGTTTAAGAGAATATGGGACGACATATAAAACAGGCGGTGGAGCTGGTGGGTGTTTTGAACTTTCCGGCAATACATTACAAGAGGCTGCCGACAATATATTAAAACCTTTAGCACTGGCATTTTCAAATGATAGTATTTTAGAATATCCAGAGCATGTACAAATAGAAGATGAACTCTTTGGGTATTCAAATGTTGCAGAAAGGCATATGAAGATCATTATTCCGTGTACATTTAAAGGATATCATGGAGAATATAAGAGAGACGTAATTATTTACGTAGACACTCAGAAAATGAATGTTTCTGAGATGAGAGAACTTTTAAACGAGTCAAGAGCAGCATTTTCTAGACGGTACAACATTCCAATTCGTACACTTGAAAATTGGGAGTCAGGGAAAAGTAAATGCCCTGAGTATGTAAGAGAGTTGCTTGAAAGAGCAGTAAAAGAAGACGTAAAATAAAATAATAGATTCATTTGGAATGGAATTGTCGTAAGGCAGTTCCATTTCTGATATAATGGAGAATATAATATTGAGGTGATAATAAATGTATTATATAAAATGTGGAACAGATTATATTTGCAAAGGTTCTTATATTGTAGGTGGCGAAAAATACAAAGTTCTTGGAACAATTGAAGAAGCGAGAGCATTTAAAACATATTTAGGCGCACAAATAGCATTGGATACACTGATGGATACCAATGTTTATAACAATTTAATTGATTGTGAAATAGTTGAGGTGATATAAATGAATAATTTACAAAAAGCATGGAACGATTTAGATAAAGCATATGAAAAGATGGAAAATGCAATTGAGACATTATCAAAGATAGATACAGTGACAACTGAATTAGAAAATGCGATCGAAAAATTTGACATGTCAGAGATTTCTTATATGAAGCAACTTGTGGAAGAAATGATGGAGAATAAATAGATGAAATGTAGTTGAAATAATTATATGGTTCTGATAGTTAATAACAATAAAGATCTAGTATTTCGTGGATTCGATATTTCAAAAAAATTTTTTTCAAATCATGATAAAGCCATAGAATATATGATTGAGTATTCTAAAAAATTTAAAGCAAAAGAAATCAACATAGAAAAAGAAATGGCATATATAAATTGTGGAGAATATTTCGTTCAAATCCATATTATTGACTGTTCAAAATATATAGAAATAATAGGAGTAGAATCATAGAAAATTTAAGAACCAATGAAACCAAGTTTTCATAAAACGGTAACGATGTCCGTAGGCAGAAAATCTCTGATGTGTTATAGTTAATTAAAAACACAAGGAGAATTTAGGATGAAGAATATTGATAGAATGAAGCTGGCTCTTATAGATCAGATTACAAATATGACAACGGAACAATTTAAAAGATTAAACGATATATTGTGTGAAGAATATGACTTTAATCCTAAGTATATTAATAAAGCTGCAATATTTACTTGTGAAGATTGCAGGAAATTATATGGAAAATGTATTGAATCTGAACGAACAGAAGAATGTGATGAACGATTTATGAAGTATTTGGAAAGCGAAGTGTAATTTAAATGAAATCTAGTTTCTTGCATGGGGTGATATTATGCTAAAAAGAGATGAAAAAATATTAGAGCATCTTACAGTATATGATACAGGCTTGTCGGATACATATTTTTGTTCAATATATTATAAGAACAAAGAGAGATTCATGTATTCTGTATATGAGAAAGTTGCAGCATGGGTAGAAAAGAATGGTGGTAAAATTCAAAAATTATCTGGAAAGATAATTGATGGAGACAGGAAAGGTTTTGTAGTTAGGATAATTTTCCCATGTTACTGGAAACGAGACATGAAGAATATTATGGCTACACTATATTAGAGGAAAATAGATTATGGAATATGCAAAATATTATAACGTATCAAAGATTGTAGAGAAGATGCAGAAATCAGAAGAGATTGACTGTTATCCTACAGGCGATGATAAATTTGAAGGTGTATATGTTTGCATGGATACTAATGACTTTTGGATTAGTAGAATCAATAAAGGATATAATGAAGAATACGAACCGGAAGAGGGAAAATATCTGGTCGAGAGAAACAAGTTTAGTATCTATGATGTGATGGATAAATTGCATGAATGGTATGAAAAGAAGTTGCCGGAATTTAGCGAAAAAGATTTGAGTTATGAGCAGAAAAATAAAGTTCATGATTATCTGAAGAAATTCAAAACAAAAGATATTTGTCGAGCAGTTATTTCCCTGGATGATTACGATGGATTATCAAATTGGGATAATTATGAAGTGAATTCTTTAGAAGAAGCTATAGACATTGTTGATGGTGGATATGGAATTCTACCGGTAGTGTAGGGGAATAAAATGGAATTAGATGATTTTATTAAATATGCCAAAGAAAAATTTGGCTGTGAAGTTTCTGTAGAAAAATCTGTAAATCCTGATACATTTGATAAGATTTTCGGAGACGTAGTGGAGGACAATTGTATGGAAATAAGTAAAAATGCAATTAAGAATATGATGTTGGTATATATTGATCATAAAGAAATTCTTAATGAATATGAATCAGAAATGGACGAACAAGAAATGGAAGAAGATGCAAATTATAACTTTCATAGAGGATGTTGTGAAACAGCAGAGTGTTGGATGAGAGCAATCGGCGTCAGTCCGGATTGTGAGTTTGTTAGAGTAAGGTTGTGATTATATGAAATATGGAGATATTGTTATTTATAATAATCAAATTGGGAAGGTAGTAAAAAGTGAAAATAATTTCAAGTTTCATCCGTGTAATTATGGCTGTTGTTATTTTAGCAAATTAGATACAATCACTGATAACGATGTAAGAGAAGCCACACATGATGAAAAACTGGAGTTTATAGAAAAAGAATTTACATGGGGCAATGTGATTAAAATTCTTTGCATCGGAGAATACCAGATTGTAGAGAGTATTCGTAAAAAAGAGAATAAAACATATTATCATGGATATATCAATTATCAGGATACAAATAATTCATATTCTTCTTTAGATTCTGCATTAATTGGATGTATTGGATATAAATATGAAGGTGGAAATGGAAAGGCAGCAATGTATTTTGATAAAATGATTGGATTAATATAAGTGATGAAATCTAGGTTTTATTAGAAAGGGTTGATAACATGAAAGAAGTGTTAGAACAGCGATTAGCTGCTAAAAAACAAGATTTAAAAAATCAACAAGAATATTTCAAAGTTGATATAAAGAATATTGATCAGTCAAAATATGAAGATAATGCTATCAATATATTATTATATATGAAAAAATTGAAAACAGAAATTGCAGAATTGGAATTATTGCTACAGCTTAATAATGCTTGTGATGATAAAGGCTGTGTTTTAAGTAAAGATGAAGCAGATGTATTTAATACATATCTTGAAAGCGATATAAAAATAGCATTTGGGAATACTGATTGGAATCATATTTATAGAAAGATTGTTGGAAATAATTCAAGTGAATTTGCAGAAAAATGCATGGAAGATGGACTTAAAATTTAACTTTCATAGTGGAGGTATTACTTTGAAAAATAGACAGGCAATAGCAATAATAGAAGATATATCAAAACAACATACAAGTCCGGCTGAACAGAGAGCTTTTGAGAAAGCGATTGCAGCTTTACAGTATTGTGGTAATCTTACCTATTATACGGAAACGAAAAGATTTGGCGACAAACCAGATATGAGAGAAAGAATAAAAGAATATATTGGTGAGCTTGATACAGGAATTGATAAGCTTGAGAATTTATTAAAAAATACTGATAGTCCATATGATTTACAGATTAAAGGTAGGTTGAATACGATAATTGAAGTAAAGAATGATTTACTTGAAATATTGGAATAGGTGGTATAAATGGATTTAGACAAATATAATGGAGATATCATCAGGATTGACCGACTGATTGAATTTTTACCAACCGAACATTGGTCTTGGGATGAAACAGGAGAAATTGATCTGGATGATATCTCGGTTGCAATATATGAACCCGTTCCAGAAATACCTGATCCATATGGAGATACATGGGAACATCCAGTGTTAGAACAGAGATCAAGAGAATGGCATATTGGAAGAATAATTTATTTTATTAATCATCCAATGGAAATAAGAGATATTGAGATTGATAATGAATGCAGTGGTAATTTTATTCTTCCACAACCAATTATTGTAGATGGCTGGCATAGATATGCAGCAGCAAGATGGTTATATGACCAAGGCAAACTGACAGAAATTCATTGTAGATATGGTGGTCGAGCTGATGTGCTTGAATATTTACAAGGGAAAACAGATGACTTATTGTGGGAAGCTATATAATAAAGAAATGACGATTTCATGATTATGGAAAGCAGGTGATATAAAGTGAAAATAACAAGATTTAAAGACATTCCTAAATTTACACGAGACTCAAACTATAAAGTGAATATGGATATTAGAAGAATTCCTGCATGGATTAAAGAGAATGAACAATATGGGCTACAGTTAAATCCAAATTTTCAACGTGGACATATTTGGACTGAACAACAACAAATTTTATGGTTGGAGTTTTTCTTGCGAGGAGGAAAATCAGGCATAGACATTTATTTTAACGACCCATATTTTCAAAATTGGAGTGACGAAGTTAAAGATTCATACAAAGATTTCGTGTGCGTAGATGGACTACAACGACTCACGGCGGTGCAACGATTTATAGGAAATGAAATCAAAGTATTTGGATCATATTATAAAGAATATAGTGATCCTCGAATGTTAAATTCATATTCATTGATTTTCCACATAAATGATTTAAAAAGTAAAAAAGAAGTTTTACAATGGTACTTAGATATGAATGCTGGTGGAACACCTCATACAAATGAAGAAATTGAACGAGTAAAACAAATGATTAAAGAGCTATAATGTAGGTGGCAAGATTGGGAAGACAAATTGATTTTTATAATTATTTTGAGAATGCATCAGATAACGAATTAAGAATATATTATCAGCAATATAAAGATTTTCAACAAACAGGTGTTATTCCGGAAGGATGTGAGTTGCGTAAGGCAGCAGATGAATATATCAGTAGAATTTCTGGTGCTTGGACAGTCCCATTTACGACTGACTTGTTAGAAACAATTGCTGATCGTTGGATGAGGTGATATAAATGGAGATAATAATTATTACAGGACAACAGAATGGAAGTTTGTATATTTCAGAAAAATATGAACATGTTAAATATTTTCCTGAAGAAAGAACATTACATCCTTATAGGCTTTCTAAAAAGATTTTGGAATTATGTGATATGTATTTTAAAGCAAATAAAGATTTAGTTATAACTACATATTCTGAAATTGTGTTAAATTCTATTAGACTATGGGGAGCAAGAACTGGAAATTGCAATATTCTAAAATGCATTAATTGTATGGATAATGGAGAAATTCATACATCCTTTTTTAATGAATACGGAGAGATGGATACATGGGAACATGGAGTGTTTGATATTAAAGAAAACATTCTAAAAGAGTTACTTGATATCAAAAGAAAAAAGTCAATGATAAAATAATGAATAGTTGGAAAATTGCTTTCATG
>ERZ773131.1520-NODE-1520-length-16587-cov-59.168401_pt1 | contig 16587 bp, 10 predicted proteins | sample MGYA00511082_ERZ773131 | MGnify/ENA primary metagenome ERZ773131 (study PRJEB29015, sample SAMEA2737813) | human gut metagenome | biome: human gut; feature: human-associated habitat; material: faeces | place: China | collected 2012 ... | reverse complement strand
CTGGTAGCGGATGTGAAAGGAATGAAGATCGGTATTCCCAGAGACTATTTTGGAGAAGGACTGGATCCCGAGGTCAGGGATGCGGTACTGGCAGCAGCGGAAGTGTTGAAAGCGCAGGGGGCAGAAGCGGAGGAGTTCGACTTAAGTCTGGTAGACTATGCGATCCCCACTTATTATACGATCGCGGCTGCAGAGGCAAGTTCCAATCTCGAGCGTTTCGATGGCGTAAAATATGGCTACCGTGCACAGGATGCGGAGGACCTGCACACCATGTACAAGAGAAGCCGTTCGCAGGGCTTTGGCCCCGAGGTAAAGCGTCGTATCATGCTGGGATCCTTTGTATTAAGCTCCGGTTATTATGATGCTTATTACCTGAAGGCACTCCGTGTAAAAGCGCTGATCAAAAAAGCTTTTGATGAAGCTTTTGCAAAATATGATGTGATCTTAGGACCAGTGGCACCCACCACGGCACCGAAGCTGGGCAGCAGTCTGGCAGATCCCATCAAGATGTATTTAGGAGACATCTACACTATCTCCATCAACCTGGCGGGATTGCCCGGTATCAGCGTTCCCTGCGGTATGGATTCCCAGGGCCTGCCTATCGGCATGCAACTCATCGGTGACTGCTTCAAAGAGAAGACACTGATCCGTGCAGCGTATACCTATGAGCAGAGCGTGAAGTAGAACAACGGAAAATATACACATATATAAAGTAACAATGCAGATACGGAAAGGTATTTATTATGGCAAAACAATATGAAACCGTCATCGGTCTGGAAGTTCATGTAGAGCTTGCCACGAAGACGAAAATATTCTGCGGCTGTTCCACAGCGTTCGGTGGCAGACCCAATACCCACACCTGTCCGGTATGTACCGGTATGCCGGGATCGCTTCCGGTCTTAAACAAAAAGGTGGTGGAGTATGCCATGGCAGTTGGTCTGGCAACAAACTGTCAGATCAATCAGTACAGCAAATTTGACCGGAAAAATTATTTCTATCCGGATAACCCGCAGAACTATCAGATTTCCCAGCTTTATCTGCCAATCTGCCATGACGGAGGGGTAGAGATCGAGACGGAATCCGGCGAGAAAAAGACCATCGGTATCCATGAAATCCATATGGAAGAGGATGCCGGAAAGTTAGTACACGATGATTGGGAAGGGGTATCTCTGGTGGATTACAACCGTTCCGGTGTACCGCTGATCGAGATCGTGTCCGAGCCGGATATGCGCTCCGCAGAGGAAGTCATTGCATATCTGGAGAAACTGCGTATGACGATCCAGTACCTGGGTGCCAGTGACTGCAAGATGCAGGAGGGTTCCATGCGTGCGGATGTCAATTTATCAGTTCGTGAAAAGGGCGCCAAAGAGTTTGGTACCCGTACCGAGATGAAAAATATCGGTTCGTTTAAGGCAATCGCACATGCCATTGAAGCCGAGACAGCCCGCCAGATTGATCTGATTGAATCCGGGGAAAAGGTTGTACAGGAGACCCGCCGCTGGAACGATGATCAGGGATATTCCTATGCGATGCGTTCCAAAGAGGATGCACAGGATTATCGTTATTTCCCGGAGCCGGATCTGGTACCGATCGTTGTCAGTGACGAATGGCTGCAGCAGATCCGGGACAATCAGCCGGAACTTCATGATGAAAAACTGGCCCGTTATATTGCAGAGTTTGGTCTGCCGGAGTATGATGCACAGATTCTTACATCGGAGAAAAAGCTGGCAGATCTCTTTGAGGCGACTTCTGCGATTTGCAATAAACCAAAGAAAGTATCCAACTGGCTCATGGGAGAAACGATGCGTCTGTTAAAGGACCGGGAAATGGATGCCGAAGATCTCCGTTTTTCACCGGAGCATCTGGCAAAAATTATCGAATTGACAGAGGCCGGAACGATTAATAATTCCGTTGCCAAGGAAGTATTTGAAAAAGTCTTTGATGAGGACATTGATCCGGAGCGTTATGTGGAAGAGCATGGCTTAAAGAGTGATAACGATGAGGATGCACTTCGCGCAACAATTGAACAGATCGTCAAAGACAATCCGCAGTCTGTGGAGGATTACCACAACGGAAAAGAGAAAGCAATCGGATTTTTGGTCGGGCAGACGATGAAAGCAACCAAAGGCAAGGCAAATCCGGGAATCGTAAATAAAATCTTAAAGGAACTGCTTTAAATCTTAAAGAAAAATGAAAAAACAGGGGAAAACTTGTCTTTACAGGCTGAATATCGTATAATAATTTTGCCGTCGCTTACTGCGGCGGCAATGTTATATGTAAAAAAGGAGTTTATACGATGGCGGAAGACCAGAATAATAAAGAAAATACCACGACATCCGATACAAACAATACAAGTGAATATGAAGATGTCTGTTACATCTGCCGCAGACCGGAGAGTGTTGCGGGAAAGATGATACATATCCAGAATGATATCTGCATTTGTCAGGACTGTATGCAGAAAACATTTGATACCATGAACAACGGCACCTTTAACATGGGCGATTTCATGAATATGAACATGGGAAAAATGCCGAATATCAGTATGATCAATCTGGCGGATCTACAGAATGCGGTTCCGAACAAACAGAAGTTAAAGAAAAAGAAACCAAAGGATGAGCAGCCGAAACCGGAACTGGATATTCATTCAATTCCGGCACCGCACAAAATCAAGGCGCGTCTGGATGAGTATGTTGTCGGACAGGAACATGCCAAAAAAGTGATGTCCGTTGCCGTTTACAATCACTATAAACGTGTGATGGAAGACACCAATGACGGCGTGGAAATCGAAAAGTCCAATATGCTCATGATCGGACCGACCGGATCGGGAAAGACGTATCTGGTAAAGACACTGGCACGGCTTTTGGATGTGCCGCTGGCAATCACAGATGCGACCTCTCTGACCGAAGCCGGATATATCGGTGATGATATCGAAAGCGTAGTCAGCAAACTTCTGGCTGCAGCTGACAATGATGTGGAGCGTGCAGAGCACGGTATTATTTTCATTGATGAGATCGACAAGATTGCAAAGAAGCGCAATGCCAATCAGCGGGATGTAAGCGGAGAGTCGGTGCAGCAGGGAATGTTAAAGCTTCTCGAAGGCGCAGAGATTGAAGTTCCGGTTGGAGCAAGCAGCAAAAATGCGATGGTTCCGATGACCACGGTAGATACGAAGAATATTCTGTTTATCTGTGGCGGTGCCTTTCCGGAACTGGAAGAGGTTATCAAGGAGCGCTTAAACAAGGAGGCGTCCATCGGCTTTAAGGCAGATCTGAAAGATAAATACGACAAGGAAGAAAATCTTCTCTGTAAAGTGACAGTGGAGGATGTCCGTAAATTCGGAATGATTCCGGAGTTTCTGGGACGTCTGCCGATTCTGTTTTCACTGGAAGCACTGACGGAAGATATGCTTGTGCGTATTCTGACAGAGCCGAAAAATGCGATTGTACGTCAGTACAAAAAGCTTCTGGCGATGGATGAAGTGGATCTGGAGTTTACGGAGGGCGCTTTGCATGCAATTGCAAAGCAGGCGAAAGAAAAGAAAGTCGGTGCCCGTGCACTGCGAGCCATTATTGAAGAGTTCATGCTGGATATCATGTATGAGATTCCAAAGGATGACAATATCGGAAAAGTGACGATCACAGAGGATTATGTGGAGAAAAAGGGCGGACCGCTCATTGAAATGCGTGGAGTTGCGGCACTTCCGGAACAGGAAGCAAACGCATAAAATGTAGAAAAACCGAAATAAAAGATCTGATGCTGGAGGGCATCAGGTCTTTTTCTTTTCCCTATTGTATGATATGATAGAAACAGTATTGTTTTGTTCGTAATTCATAAGGAGGATGTATGAGAATCATTCATTGTGCGGATCTGCATCTGGATTCCCAGATGACAGCAAACCTGACAAAAGAGCAGGCAAGAGAGCGCAAAAGAGAAATCATCCGTACGTTTACACGGATGGTCGAATATGCAGAAAAGACAGGGGTGCGTCTGATCATGATATCGGGAGATCTGTTTGATACACGAAATGTATCAGCATTGGCGCGCAATACCGTAAGGGACATGATCTGTACACATCCACAGATTGATTTCTTATATCTGAGAGGAAACCATGACAGTGACAATTTTCTTTCCAAGCTGGAGGAAGTACCGGACAATCTGCTTTTGTTTTCCGATACATGGACTGCCTACCGGTATGGAAATATTGTGATCAGCGGAATCGAGCTCTCGGAGAACAACCGGGCGACCGTTTACAATTCCCTTGTGCTGGGGCATGAAGATTTCAATATTGTCATGATGCACGGACAGGCGGGAGATTATGCATGTCGCACACAGGCAGAGAATATCAGCCTGAACCAGCTGAAAAATAAAAATATTGATTATCTGGCGCTGGGACATGTACATACCTTCATGCAGGACAAGCTGGATAACCGCGGTACCTGGTGTTACTGTGGATGTCTGGAAGGACGCGGATTTGACGAGTGTGGACCGAAAGGATTTGTTTTACTGGATGTGGACGAGCAGACCTGCCGTGCCCAGATGCAGTTTGTTCAGATGGCAGCCCGCACGCTGTACACGCTTGAAGTGGATGTGAGCAATGTCATGACGACAAGAGAAGCGGCAGAGCGGATGGAAGAAGCTGTAAAACAGGCGCAGTATCCGTCGGGAAGCCTTGTCAAATTTGTACTGACCGGTGAGGTGGAAGTGGATGCGGAGATCAATTGCGAGTATCTGCAGAATCTGTTCTCGGATTATTTTTATTTTGAAAAGGTGAAAGACCGGACAACCCTTCGGGTCGACTACAGTGATTATGAAAAAGATGCCTCGTTAAAGGGGGAGTTTATCCGTATGGTACTTGGATCTGAACTGTCACAGGAGCAGAAGGCAGAAGTGATCCGCTGTGGAATTTTGGCATTGTCCGGGGAGGAGATATAGGATGAAATTACGTTCCTGTCATATCGACAATTTTGGAAAACTATCGGATCTGCATCTGGAATTTCAGGACGGGGTCAATCTGTTTCACGAACCGAATGCATGGGGAAAGAGTACACTGGCCGCTTTTTTGCGGGTGATGTTTTACGGGTTTGACTCTAAGAGAGAATCCGGACTGTTTGATAAAGAACGTGTGGTATTCCGCCCGTGGCAGGGGGGAACGTATGGAGGAGAACTGGATTTTTCCTATCAGGGAAAAGAGTACCGGATCAGCCGTACATTTGGAAAAACAGAAAAAACAGATGTTTTTCATTTATACGATCTTTCCACCAATCTGGAATGTCATGATTTTTCTTCCGAGATCGGAAGTGAAATTTTCGGACTCGACAGTGCATCCTTTAAAAGGAGCGCATTTATTGCACAAAACGACTGCGAATGCTGCTCGACAGATGCGATCAATGCCAAGCTGGGAAATCTTGTAGAGAATACAAATGATATCAATAATTTTGAAACTGCCCAGAAAAAGATCCATGACCGGATGAATAAACTTTCGCCGGACCGTGCAACAGGTTCCATGAAAAAGCGGACGAATATGATCACGCTGTTAACGGAAGAACTGCGCGGCTATGATGCGGCAGAGGCGTCTTACAAAAAGATTACCGAAAAACTTACCGAAAAACAGGAGCAGAGAAAAGAACTGGCCGGGATTCGGGATCAGTATGCAAAAGCATTGCAGGTGGCGAGTGAAGAGAGCCGCAGGGAAGGAATCAAGCAGGCCTATGCGGCCACCAAACAGGAGGAACAGGAAAAGAAAGCGGCACTGGATGCTTTTGCGGATGTATTTCCGGGACAGGTGCCGCAGGATGAGGAGTTTGCAAAGCAGAACCAGGATGTACAGATGCTTGGGGTGTTAAAAACCACTTTGTTTAATCTGGGGCTGACCGAAGAAGAAGAAAACCGCCTGCAGGAACTTGGTGATAAGTTTGAAAACCAGATTCCTTCTGAAGAAAAAATAACGGAAATGGAAAAAGAACAGGAGCGTTTTGCAAAACTGAAAGAGGAAAAAACGCAGCTGGAAACGAAAATGTCCTATTTTGAAGCGATGGCAATGAAGCGGGAAGAACCGGATTATACGGTAAAAAATCGTCTTCCGATGATGATCTGCGGCATTATCCTGCTGGTGATCGGTGCTGCCGGTGGTGTGTTGTCGTTTCTGTTGCCACAGGTACATAAGTTTTTCCTTCCGCTTCTGGCGGTATCGGTGGTTGCGGCAGTGGCAGGTATTGTGCTTCTTGTGGTGCGCAAGTTGCAGGTATCAAAGGAAGAAGAAAAGGTGCGTGCACTCCGGGTACAGCATCTGGAAGAGGAGCGTAAGCTCCGCGGACCGGTGGAAGAAATTCAAAAAACCATGGAAGAGGCTTCGAAAGAAGCTTCGCGCATCGAACAGGAGACCAAGCATTTTCTGGAGCAGTATCAGATGGTTCCGGGAGAAAAGGATGCCAGAACCTGCCTGTATGAACTCCGCAGCCAGCTGCAGGAATATGAGCGTCTGCGCAGCCGTGCCGGAAAAAGCGATGCGGCAAGACAGGAATTTGAGCGGAAACAGAACTCTTTGCTTGCATTTGGAAAAGAAGCGGGAATGGATTTCGGAGAAGATCTTGCAGCAGGAATCAGCCAGTTACAGATGAAGGCAACCGAGTACCGGATCGCACAGAAAGCATACGCAGAGGCAAGAAAAAAGAGAGAACTGTTTGAGCAGGAACACAATATGAAAGAACTGGCAGCGGTGGAAAAATGTCCATATTCTCTGGACGAACTCAATTCCATGATCCGTGATGTGGATGAGCGGAGCGAGGATATCCGGGAAGCCATCGAGCAGTACCATCATCAGCTCGAAGATCTGCAGGATCAGCTGGATATCCGGGATGAAAAAGAACAGCAGCTTTCCATCTGCAGACAGGAACAGGAAGAAGAACAGCATTTATATGAAACCCTGCGTCTGACGGGAGAGTTCCTACAGAATGCAAAGGAGCAGTTTTCTGCGAGATATTTGGGTCCGATCGAGAACGGGTTTGGAAAGTATTACACGCTTCTAACAGGGGATAAAGAAAAAGACTGGATGGTGGATGCCAACATCGAGGTGCAGATGAAAGAGCAGGGCGAGATGCGGGAAACCAAGTGGCTGTCTGCCGGATATCAGGATCTGCTGGGAATCTGTATGCGTCTGGCACTGGTGGATGCGATGTATCCGAAGGAAAAACCGTTTCTGGTGCTGGACGATCCGTTTGTCAATCTGGATGAAGAAAAGATGGCACATGGTAATGAACTGTTTGGAAAAATTTCCGGGGAGTATCAGATTTTGTATTTTACCTGTCATGCAAGCCGGAATATAGAAAACACAAAATAAAGGGAGAGGAAACATGGAGAAAAAGATTTTATTTCCGCAGATCGGCGGAATTATGCACGGAGGGGATTATAATCCGGAACAGTGGCTGGACCGGCCGGACATTCTGGAAGAAGATATCCGCATGATGAAGAAAGCCGGGATGAATTGTGCAACACTTGGGGTATTTTCCTGGTCAACCTATGAGCCGCGGGAAGGGGAATTTCATTTCGCATGGCTGCATGACATCATGGATAAGTTATATGCCAATGGCATTTACACGATATTGGCGACGCCGTCCGGAGCGCGACCGGCATGGCTGGATGAAACATATCCGGAGTGCAGACGCGTGGATTCCTACGGGGTGCGTGAACATCACGGGGTGCGGCACAACCACTGTATGAGTGCACCGGTTTATCGGAAGAAGGTTTCTGTGATCGTTAATAAACTGGCAGATGAATTCGGAAATCATCCGGGACTTCTGATGTGGCATATTTCCAATGAATTTGGCGGGGAATGTTACTGTCCGCACTGTGTAAAGCGGTTCCAGGATTATCTGGCGGAAAAGTTTGACCATGATATTGAAAAACTGAACAAGGCATGGTGGACAACGTTCTGGAGTCATACTTACAATGATTTTTCCCAGATTGAACCGCCGTACCGCAACGGAGAATTCAGCATTATGGGATTGAATCTGGAGTGGAAACGGTTTACCACCTGGAATATGACGGATTACATGAAGGCAGAGATTGCCATTTTAAAAGAGCGCACACCGCAGATCCCGGTGACGACGAACTTCATGAAGGAATACGACGGACTGGATTATCACAAAATGCAGCAGCCTCTGGATGTGGTTTCCTGGGATTCTTATCCGCGTTTCCACAATGATGAGGAAACATTTGCGGATACAATGACGGAGAACGCGTTTGATCACGCCATGATCCGTGGTCTGAAAAAGGATCAGCCGTTTATGCTCATGGAGAGCGCACCGGGGCTGGTCAACTGGCATCCGTTTAATAAAATGAAACGTCCGGGCGTACACCGGCTGGCTTCGCTGCAGGCAGTGGCTCTCGGTTCCGATACCGTACAGTATTTTCAGTGGCGGAAAGGCAGAGGATCGTTCGAACAGTATCATGGGGCGGTTGTGGATCATCTCGGAACCGATGATACCAGAGTCTTTCGCGAAGTGGCAGAGCTTGGGGAAGAATTAAAGAAACTCAAAGATCTGGCAGGGACAGTCGTAAAAGCACCGGTAGCCGTGTTATACGACTGGGACAGTCTCTGGGCAACGGATGGAATGAAGGGGCTGGCAGAGTCCACCCGTAACTATATTAAGACCTGCAGGAAAGCATACCGCAATCTGTCGGCACTCGGAGTGGATGTGGATGTGATTTCCAGTGAAGAGGATTATAGCGGTTATTCCGTGATTGTGGCACCAATGCTGTATCTGCTGCATCCGCATGTCGGGGAGCGCATGAAACAGTTTGTGGAGCAGGGAGGTCATCTGATTGCAACCTATGTGACCGGATATGTGGATGAAAACCAGCTCAATTATCTGGGCGGATTTCCGGGAGACGGATTAAAGGATCTCTTTGGCGTGATCAGTGAGGAAATTGATACACTGTATCCGTCCGACCGCAACCGCGTACATTTTGCCGAAATGCCGGAAGGGGAAGTACGGGATTATGCGGAAGTTCTGCGTGTGGCAGATGGCACAAACGTGCTTGGTACCTATGAACAGGATTATTACAAAGGAATGGCAGCAGTGACGGAGCGCACATGTCAAAACGGCAGTGCCATGTATATCGCGGCCCGGCTGGACGATGCTTCCATGCAGCACCTGTATGCGCGTACACTGAAAAAAGCGGGAGTTTCGATGTATAAACTTCCATATGGCGTGGAACGTCACACACGCGAAGCGGATGGTATGCGGTATGTATTTTATCTGAATGATACGACCGGACCGCAGATTGTTTCCGGGGTAGAGGGAATTGATCTTCTGACGGGAGAGGTGATCAAGGGAATTCTTACACTGGAACCGTATGGCGTGGCATGTGTAAAAGAATAAGTTCTATTCTGAAAGTTTTGTGCATATAGTTACGGAAAAGAAGTGTGGGAGCTTCTTATGGATAGAAATTGTGATGCATTTATCCGCTCCAACAATACCTACGATATCCTGATTGCCAGAGAGTCTTTGGAGATTTCTGACGACCGGGCAGAATGTATACAAAATATCGGTGAAAAATTTGTGGCAGAATATTTTGACCGGGACGAGGTGCCGCAGCTGAGCATTAAGACATACGGATATTCGATTATCCCAAAATGTTTCGGACTGCTGGATACGCTTGCACTGGAGACAACCGGTATCCTGCAGCTGCAGAATCAGCCAGCCCTGTCCCTTCGGGGACAGGGTATTTTTATTGGATTTGTTGATACGGGAATTTCCTATGAACTGCCCTGTTTCCGGAATGCCGATGGAAGTACAAGAATCCGCTCAATCTGGGATCAGAGTATTCCGGCGGGGGAGAAAAATACCCCACAGGGATTTTTGTACGGAACGGAATATACACAAAAAGAGATCAATGAGGCACTGGAACAGGAACATCCGCGGGAACTGGTTCCAGTGACGGATGAAGACGGGCACGGAACCATGCTGGCAAGTATTGCCTGCGGAAGTGAAGATCTGCAGGCTGGTTTTACTGGGGCGGCTCCTTATGCGGAACTTCTGGTTGTAAAGTTAAAACCGGCAAAACCATATCTGAAAGACTTTTTTTATATTCCGCAGGAGATGCCTGCCTATCAGGAAAATGACATTATGGCGGCAGTTGAATATCTCGAAGAGACTGCCAGAAAACTGGGGCGGCCCCTTATTCTGTGCCTTGGGCTTGGGACAAACAACGGAAGCCATTCCGGTGGCAGCAATCTTTCGGAGCTTCTTGATGATATTGCGGGCAGATGGCGCCGGTGTGCGGTTGTGGCAACCGGAAATGAGGCGAATGCCAGACATCATTTTTACGGGAAAAGTGATGGAAATTCGATGGTTGCGGTAGAGGTGAATGTGGAACAGCGGATGCGGGGATTTTATCTCGAGTTATGGGCCAGTGCACCGGAATTGTTTGTGGTGGCGGTGCGTTCGCCGGGAGGCACTCTTATGCCGGCGCAGAATGTGCCCGGAAATTCGCATCAGGAACAGGAATTTATATTTGAAGGGACAAGAGTGGAAATTGATTATGCACAGGTGGGACGCACGCGGGGGGATCAGCTGGTGTTTATCCGCTTTGAAAACCCGGCGGCAGGGATCTGGACGCTGTATGTTAATCCGAGTACCACGATCACAGGACAATTTCATATCTGGCTGCCAATGAGTGGAATGTTAGAAAAAGACGTGGTGTTTTTGCGTCCGGATCCGGATGTGACACTTACCGTGCCGTCTTCGGCAAAAATTCCGATTGGGGTGGGTGGAATGGATCAAAAGAGTGGTATTTTATATCTGGATTCCGGGAGGGGGAATACCATTGCATCGGTTGTAAAACCGGATTTTGTGGCTCCGGCTGTGGGCGTGCAGGCGATAGGAAGGCTTGGAAATTATGTGACACTGACGGGAACGAGTGCAGCTTCTGCAATTGCGGCAGGAGCATGTGCACAGATCATGGAGTGGGGAAACAGCCGTGGGAGAAGACTGCTTTTAAATTCGGTGCAGATCGGAAATATTCTGATCCGCGGGTGCGAAAGGAACCCGGATGTATCCTATCCGAATACCGCCTGGGGCTATGGAAAAATGAATGTTTACGATGCACTGATGAAATTTTATGGGGTATAAAATTTATATACAAAGCGTAAAAAGATATAAAAAATTTATGAAGTGCTTTTTTTTGAGAACCAAGTACGATATAATTAAGACTATACAGATTGGAGAGTGAAGTATGGAGAAAAAAGATTTATTAGCAAATTACGCAGCATCAAAACAGAATATGTGTATTACGAATGATACGATCTCGGACGGATTGTTTCAGGAGTATGGGGTAAACAGAGGACTTCGCGATGTCAACGGAAAGGGTGTATTGACAGGTCTGACCCGTATTTCAAAGATTGTGTCCTTCAAAGATGAAAATGGAAAACAGGTGCCATGTGACGGTGAGTTATGGTATCGCGGATATAATGTAAAAACACTGATCAAATCCATTGGACCGAACGAATTTGGCTTCGAGAAAGCAGCATATCTGCTGCTGTTTGGAGAACTTCCGGATCAGGCGCAGCTGGATGAATTCTGTGAGATGCTCGGCAACAGCCGGACACTTCCGACCAATTTTACCAGAGACGTTATTATGAAGGCGCCTTCTAAGGATATCATGAATTCCATGACACGAAGTATTCTGACACTTGCGGCCTATGATCCGTATACGACAGATTCTTCCATTGAGAACAATATCCGTCAGTGTATGCAGCTGATTGCCAATTTCCCGATGATCGCGGTATATGGATATCACGCATATAATCATTATGAAAATGATTCGAGTATGTATATTCACCGACCGGACCCGAAGCTTTCCACGGCAGAGAATTTCCTTCGTATGCTGCGGCCGAATAAGCAGTATACACAGCTGGAGGCACAGGTGCTTGATGTGGCACTGATGCTTCATATGGAGCATGGCGGCGGTAATAACAGTACGTTTACCACCCGTGTGGTTACTTCTGCCGGTACGGATACATATTCTGCCATCGCTGCAGCAATGTCTTCCCTGAAAGGACCAAAGCATGGCGGTGCCAACATCAAAGTTATGCAGATGATGAATGATATCCGGGAAAATGTGCATGACTGGAGCGATCGTGACGAGGTGAAGTCCTATCTTGGAAAGATGCTGGATGGACAGGTCTTTGATAAGAAGGGGCTGATCTATGGTATGGGACATGCCGTGTATTCCCTGTCTGATCCGAGAGAGCGTGTGTTCCGCAGCTATGTGGAGCATCTCGCGGAGGCAAAAGGGCGCCAGAAAGACATGAACCTTTACAATATGATAGAAGAAGTGGCTCCGGAACTGATCGCAGAAAAGCGTCATATTTTCAAGGGTGTCAGTCCGAATGTGGATTTCTACAGTGGATTTGTATATGAAATGCTCGGCATTCCATCGGAATTATATACACCATTGTTTGCCATTGCAAGAATTGCAGGATGGAGTGCACACCGGCTGGAGGAGCTGGTGGGATGCAACAAAATTATTCGTCCGGCATATAAGAGTGTTATGGAAGAACTGGAATAAGATTATTACAGCGGACAGAATTGCATTTTATTTTGCTCTGTGCTAGTATGGAAACAGAAACTTTCGTGTGTTATAACTATAATGGGGGAGAGGACTGATTATGAAAATAAAAGAAAAATATTATCGCTTTGCGGAAAAAGGGCAGCAGATACAGAGAGTAAACCGTTTTCTTGTAACAGAATATCTGATTTTTTATGCGTTTATTCTGTTTATGCTCTGGGCATCAAGAGCAAAAGGAGTACGTTCTTTGGGCTTTACGGCATTTGTCAGTGTGATTGCAGTAGTCTCCGGAGGTGCATTGCTCATCGGATGGAAGCGGCGTCCGGAATCGGAGCGGCTGAGATATCTGGCACTGATCGGGTTGTATCTCGTATCATTTTTCATGACTTTTGCTTATACGGAGAGCTTTATCCGTTTTCTGGGACTGGCTCCTTTTATCGGCTGTATTTTGTTTTTTGATCCGAAATATTCCAGAATCGGTGGCATCGGTTATCTTGTATTGAATGCGCTGACTGTCTTTGGTCAGATCCGTCAGCAGCCGGAAGGCGTAGCCGGGACAACCAATCTTGTACTGGATCTGCTGGCACTGGGGGTACTGGTATTTGCTGTGATCTTTACAACAAATGTGGCACAGAAATTCAACCATGATACCCGGCACAGTGAACAGCAGGAGCAGCGGAAGCAGCAGGCAATTTTAGACGATGTGATCGGTGTGGCGGAAGAAGTGCGTAAGGGTACGGAATCCGTGATGAAGATTGTCAATGATCTGAATGGATCGACAGAGGTGGTCAATGGTGCGATGAAAGATATTTCTTCCAGCACGCAAAGCACGGCGGAAAATATCCAGACACAGACAACCATGACACAGGATATCCAGCATTCAATTGAGCAGACACTGGAAAGTTCCGAGAATATGGTAAAAGTGGCAAAGCAGTCCGGGGAACTGAATCAGGAGAGTATGGAGATCATGGAACATCTGAAGAAACAGTCCGCAGTAATCGCAGAGACAAACTCCGGAGTGGCAGATTCCATGAAAGCGTTACAGGAGCGTACCGAGGCAGTAAAGAGTATTGCAGATACCATCTTTTCCATTTCCAGTCAGACTAATCTGCTGGCGCTCAATGCTTCTATTGAGAGTGCCCGTGCAGGGGAAGCCGGAAAAGGGTTTGCTGTAGTGGCTGATGAAATCCGTCAGCTGGCAGAGAAAACCAGAAGTGAGACAGAAAGCATCGCACAGATTCTGGATGAATTGTTTAAAAATGCAGAGGATGCAGCAACGGCGGTGAGCCGTTCGATTGAGGCTACCAATGCGCAGGATTCCATGATTGCGAAAGCATCTGAGAGTTTTTCGGGAATGAATGAGAATGTCAATACACTGGTTCAGGAGATCGAAGGCATTGACGGCATGTTAAACCGTCTGTCGGATGCAAACAATCAGATTGTAGACAATATCAGTAATCTTTCTGCAACAACGGAAGAAGTGACGGCCTCTTCCGTACAGGTAGCGGATCTGTCAGTTGAGAATTTAAACAATGCCGAGCAGGCAAAACAGAAACTTGACAATGTGCTTGCGGTATCTCATGAACTGGATAAGTACATAAAGTAAACAGATGGAATGAGATAAAGGTGCCTCAGCAGGAGAAATTCTGCTGAGGATTTTTACTACTATAACTTAGAAGGAGATAAAAATTATGAATATAACAATGAAACAGGTCGAGGGCGGTGTATGTGCGGCTGCAGGATTTTCCGCAAACGGATTAAACTGTGGGTTAAATCCGGATCGGAACAAAAATGATCTGGCACTGATATGGTCAGAGAAAGAGTGTACGGCAGCGGCTGTCTATACAACGAATAAAGTAAAGGGTGCACCAATCCTTGTGACAAAGAAACATCTGGCAGCAACCGGAAATAAGGCGAGGGCTGTTATTGTCAACAGTAAGAATGCCAATACCTGTAATGCAGACGGAGAAGAAAAGGCACAGATGATGTGTGATCTGGCTGCAGCAGAGCTGGGAATAAAGGCAGACGAGGTGATCGTGGCATCAACCGGTGTCATTGGACAGAAGCTTCCGATAGAACCGATCCGTGATCATGTGCAGGAGCTGGCACGCGGACTTTCTCCACAGAATCATGGAAAAGCAGCAAATGCCATCATGACAACCGATACCTATGCCAAGGAGACCGCGGTTTCTTTTACGCTTGACGGGAAGACCTGTACGGTTGGCGGTATGGCAAAGGGAAGTGGCATGATCCATCCGAATATGGCTACCACGTTAAATTTTGTTACAACCGATGTTGCGATTTCCTCAGAAATGATCCAGAAAGCACTTTCTGAGATTGTAAAGGTGACGTACAATTGTCTGAGCATTGATGGAGATACTTCTACCAATGATATGGTCAGTATTCTGGCAAACGGCATGGCAGAAAATACGCTAGTCACAGCAGAGGGAGAGGATTATGATACGTTCCGTCAGGCGCTGTATCAGGTACTCATGACGCTGACCAAGATGCTTGCCAAGGACGGTGAGGGAGCATCGAAGATGCTGGAGTGTACCTGTAGCGGTGCGCCGGATCAGGATACCGCAATCATTATTGCAAAGAGTGTGATCCGTTCCCCACTGTTTAAGTGTGCAATGTTTGGGGAAGATGCCAACTGGGGACGTATTTTATGTGCAATCGGTTATACGGATGCGGAGTTTGATATCAACAAAGTGGATGTGGATCTGGCATCGTCCAAGGGAACCATTGCCGTATGCAGAAATGCTGCCGGTGTAGATTTCTCTGAGGAGAAAGCAAAAGAAATCTTAGAGGAAGATGAAATTTATATCAATATTGATCTGCATCAGGGAGAGGCATCTGCCAAAGCCTGGGGATGTGATCTGACGTATGATTATGTAAAAATTAATGGAGATTATAGGAGCTAGATAGAACATGGAAAAGAAAATCGGTTTTATCGGCTGTGGAAATATGGGAACAGCCATGATACAGGGAATTTTGGAATCCGGAAAATGCCCTCCGCAGGAGATGATGATTTCCTGTCGTACGAAGAAAACGCTGGAAGAAAAGAAAGCACAGTTCGGAGTGCAGATCAGTACGGACAACCGGGATGTGGCAGCATTTGCAGACATTTTGTTTGTGGCAGTAAAGCCACAGTTTTATGCCGAAGTGTTAGAGGAAATCAAGGATCTTCTTACAGAAGAGCAGATTCTGGTATCCATCGCGCCGGGAAAGACACTGGTATGGTTTGATGAAGTGCTCGGACGAAATTTAAAAGTGATTCGTACGATGCCGAATACCCCATCTATGGTCAAAGAAGGCATGATGGGTATGTGTGCGGGAGCACGTGTGACGGATGCGGATATGGCTCTGGTGCGGGATCTCTGCAGTGGATTTTCACAGACGGAAGTCATCCCGGAGCATCTGATGGATGTGGTTACTGCCGTCAGCGGAAGCTCTCCGGCCTATGTATTTATGTTTATTGAAGCCATGGCAGATGCAGCAGTGGCTGGTGGAATGCCGAGACAGCAGGCGTACAAATTTGCAGCACAGGCGGTACTTGGAAGTGCAAAGATGGTTCTTGAGACGGGAAAACATCCGGGAGAACTCAAAGATATGGTATGCTCTCCGGCAGGAACCACCATTCAGGCAGTGCGTGTGCTGGAGGAAAAAGGCATGCGCAGCAGCGTGATCGAGGCAATGATGAAGTGCCTGGATATCTCCCGCAATATGTAAAACCGTTTACTTGCTTTTTCTGTTGAAAATGTGTAGAATAGAACCATCAACAGATTTAGGAGAGAAGGAAATATGAGTCAGGCAAAGGTAGATAAATATAAGAAAGAAAAAGCCAATCGTAAAAAAGAGATGGCAAAGCAGAAAACGGAAAAAATCATTGGTATCATCTGTGGATGTGCAATTTTAGTTGCCATCGTTGGATGGGCCGGTTATACCGGATACAATTATTATGAGGATAATAAGCCGGCACAGACGTATTATACCAATACTTCTGCATTGTCCAGC
>ERZ773131.1508-NODE-1508-length-16673-cov-10.533458_pt1 | contig 16673 bp, 15 predicted proteins | sample MGYA00511082_ERZ773131 | MGnify/ENA primary metagenome ERZ773131 (study PRJEB29015, sample SAMEA2737813) | human gut metagenome | biome: human gut; feature: human-associated habitat; material: faeces | place: China | collected 2012 ... | reverse complement strand
AATCAGCACAGGTTGCATCTAAATTTACATTATTTACTCACCACGCTAAAACATTTCCGGATTTAGTTACAGCACTTCGTAACTCAATGTTAAGAGATGGAGTATTTAAAGACGAAAAAACGGCAGAAGAACAAGTTGTTCAAGTTTTAAACTTTGACATACATTTAGTAAAAGACTTTAGAGGAAGAAGATACATAGAAAGAGTTACAGAATGTATACCAGTTGAAGAAAAAAATGAATACACTTATGATTATAGAAAAGAAAAAAGCTTAGAAGGAAAATTAGAAAAATTTATGGATAATGCAACCATATTTTTTACTAAAACAACTAACAGAGAATTATATAAATATAGAAATATATTAGAATATCAAGATGGAAATTATGTATTAACAAACCCTATAACAGAAGCTAATATAAAAGCAATGAGAAACAATATGGATGATAGTGATCTTGATGGATTTGATGATTTCTTACAAAGAAATTGGGGAATAAAACTAAAAAGAGAAGATGATTTTGAAGAAGAAACACCAGCAGAAGGAACTAAAAAAAGAGGAAGAAAACCAAAAAAAACAATATAAAACAAAGGAAGGCGAGGTGATTTTAGGATATGAGCAATGAAATGCTAAAATATTTTATGATTGGAATAGGCGCATTATTTGCTGTAATTGTAATAGCTTTTCTAATAATAAAAAAGAAAAGTGAAAACTCAGAAATTGCTCAAATTAGAAAATTACGTGAAGGTACTAAAGAAAAAAGTTTTTCATCAGAAGTTATGTATCAAAAATTATATGTATTTTATCTTAAAACACCTTTCTTTAAAAGGTACCTATTAAAGCTTAGAAGAAGATTGGCAATTATAAATGTTGATGATGAATACTTAACAAGAAAACAAGCTTCTAAAATATTGACTAATACAATGCTAATTGTATTACCATTGGCAGTAGCTATAATAGCTATTACCAAGAATAACACATTATTAATGACAATGTTATTGATTTTTGAATTGTTTATGATTGACACTTTTATAGATGGAATGGTTGATAAACTAGATAATAAACTTTTGAAAGAACAAATTGACTTCTTCTCAGAAATTAGACATGCATATCATGAATTTAATATGGTTGAAGAAGCAATATACCAAGTAGCACAAGATGATGATAAACCAGAAATGTCAAGGCAAGCAGAAAAAATATATGAAGTTTTAATTTCAAATGATCCTGAATCTGAACTTGAAAAATATTATGATGTTGCTCCAAATAGTTATTTAAAAGAATTTGCTGGAGTTTCATACTTAACAAAAGAGTTTGGTGATCGTAAAATTGATAATTCATCATTATATTTAAAAAACTTAAATAATATTACACAAGAAATGCAATTAGAAATATTAAAAAGAGACAAATTAGACTATACATTCCAAAGTTTAGCTGTAATTTCAATAGTACCAATGCTTTTTATTGAACCGATAAAAAATTGGTCTGTATCACAATTTAGCTTTACAGAGGCATTCTACAATGGCAGAAATGGAATGTTGGTACAAATATTATTATTAATAATTACTTTTATATGCTATATATTAACAAGAAAATTAAAAGACAATGGTTCAACAGCCATGAATACAAAAAATACTGAAAATCCATGGCAAGAAAAACTATATAGAGTGCCTGTTATCAAAAAGTTTGTAAATTTATTTGTACCAAAAGATGGGACAAAGGAATATAGAGAACTAAAAGAAAAAATGAAGGCAGCAGCTACAAAAGATAAAATGGAGTGGATTTATATAAATCGTCTTGTTTTATGTATACTTGTGTTTATTGTATCAGTATTTTTAATAGGACAATTACACAGAATTACTATAAACAACATTTATACAGATCCAACAGTAACCTATAACATAATTGGTGAAATGGATGAAAAAGATAAAAAAACAGCGATGGAAGTTACAGAATCAGATAATCAATATATTAATTACTATAAGGGAAATACAAAAGTTACACAAGAAGACCTAGAAAAAATTATGAAAAAAGGAAAAATAAACAAAGACTATATAGATAGTAATGACAAAGAAATTGAAACAGCAGCCAAGAGAATTTTGAAAAAAATACAAACTGTAAATACAGAAAAAATGCAATGGTTTGAAATACTAATTGCAATGGTATTAGCAATAGTTGCATATAACTCTCCAATTTGGCTTTTGATGTTCCAAGCAAAAATGAGGCAAATGGAAATGGAAGACGAAGTAATGCAGTTTAATACTATTATATTGATGCTTATGAAAATAGAGAGGGTTAATGTAGAAATTATACTAGAATGGCTTGAAAGATATGCAAATATTTTTAAAGAGCCAATTAGTAAATGTGTTAATAACTATGAAAGTGGTGCTTGGGAAGCTTTAGAACAGCTAAAAGAAGAAGTTTCTTATCAACAATTTATCCGTATTGTTGAAAGCTTACAAGCAGCAGTAGAAAAAATTCCAATTGCAGATGCATTTGATGAACTTGATACAGAAAGAGACTATTACCAAGCAAAAAGAAAAGAATCTAATGAAAGATTAATTGCTAGAAAAGGTAGAATAGGAAGAATAATTGGATTTACACCAATGGTTGTACTTTTTGTCGGATATTTGATTGTACCATTAGTATTTATAGGATTGACAAGTATGTCTACAACATTTGATAGTATGTCATCAACAATATAAATCAAAAAGAAAGGATAGTTAAATATGGAAAATGCATCAAAGGCATTAATAATGGCTGGATCTGTATTACTTTCTTTACTAATAATAACTACACTTGTATTTATGTTTGGTAAGCTAGGCGATTTAAAAAACAGTGAAGCAAGTACAGAAGAGGTAAAAAAATTAGCAGAATATAATAGACAAATAGAAACTTTTGACAGAGCATTGTATGGAAGTGAACTTTTATCACTTGCAAATTTGATAGATGATTATAATAAAAGACAAGCTGATTTAAAGGGATATAATGCAATTGTTTTACATGTATATTCAAAGGGTATTTCAAGTCCAATATGTATGCAAGATAATTATACTAGAGATGATTCTTATAAAGACCTGATATCAGATTTTGAAACTCTACAAAAAAAATTAAATGAAGCAAAAAACAAAAAAGCTTATGGCGAAAAAATAGAAAAACTTGCGAGTATGAATTGGGCTACATTAAGACAATTTTTAATGTCTGCAGGACTTTCAGAAGAAGAAGTAGAGCAAGCAATGGATAGTAACAGTCAATTAAGTAAATTAATTAGCGAGTACCAAAATTTAAAATCTGAATCAACAGAATTTAAAAATAAACAATTTACACAACATCAATATGAATATGATGATTACTATAATGGAACAAGAGTTAAAAAAATTATATTTAAAGAACAGGGGTTATAAAATTTATATGTGAAAGGAGCTATAAATGGAAAATGCATCAAAAGCTTTATTAATGGCAGCTTCAGTTTTAGTAGGTGTAATGATATTATCTTTAGGTGTATATTTATTTTCTACTTATGCAGAGTATAGCTCGGAAGCATATAAAAAAATGGAAGATACTCAAATTGATAAATTTAATGCTCAATTTTTAAAATATTATGGTATTGACTCAAGTGAGAGCAGTGCTGAACAACGTATAAAATGTACAGCACATGATATTATTACACTAGTTAATTTGGCACAACAAAATAATAAATATTATGAAATAGAAAGTTTGTCTAGATATGATGAAACAACTAGTTACATACAAGTTGATTTAGGAACAGCTTATAGAAATTTAGAAAAATGGGATAATGAAAGAAAAATAGAATTTATTAAAAATAATGCAACACATTTAGTACCTGTTATACAAGATGATGGAACTACTAAACAAGAAAGACAAACTAAATATTATTATATAACAGATTCACCAGTAATTAGTTCATATACAAAAAGAGTATGTTATATAAATTTTAAGGAATTTTAAATACCAGAAAATTCTATAAAAAAATACAAAAAAGGTGTTTACATTTAAAAATATTTAATGCTATAATAAAGGAAATAATAATGAAAAAAACATTAATAATTATTTTAAGTTTATTGCTTGTAATGGTAGCAGTAGTGGGGTTATATATAAATAACACAAGAAAACTAGTAAAATATGCTGAAAAAAATAATAAAGAATATGAAAATTTTTATCAGCAAGAAATATTAGGAACAACACTAATTAGTATAATAAACAAAGCAATAAACGACAATGAAAAAAATGGTGTACCAAAAGAAGAGGGTACTATATATTACCAAGATAATAATAAAAACTCAGTACAAATTACTATTAAATTCTTAGATAGTGATAGACTGATAAAAATGGAAGAAATTTCACAAAAGCAAACAGAAAGCTTTGTAAATGTATTTGCAACAGCATCTTTTAAATGTACACAAATAGAATATCATAAAAACACAAAATGTATAAAAAGCTTATATTTTGAGCAAATATATAATTAAGATATTATCATTAGAGAAATCTAATAATAAATAAAAAAACAAAAGTAAAAAGGAGGAAGTCTTTATGGAAAACGCATCAAAAGCTTTGATTATAGCAGGAGCTATTTTATTATCAATTTTAATTATAGGGTTAGGTATGTTTATATACCAGCAAGCAGCAGCTGCAGTTGGAAAGACAGGAATTGATGAGCAAAAAGTAAAATCATATAACAGTTCATTTGAACAATATGAAGGATTAATTTCAGGAACAAGTGCTAGAACATTATGTGATGTTATAAGAGCTCATAATAATAGTCACCAAGATGATGCATCATTAAATGTTAAAGTAACTGTTGGAAGAGGAACACCAGGTAATTCAGTACCAACAGCAGTTGTAACAGCAACAGCAGTTAATACAGAAAAAGCTAAAATTAAAGCTGGAAAACAATACAAAGTAGCTTTCGGGTATGACACAAAGACAGGCTATATAGTTGACTGTGTTATAACAGAACAATAATAATTTTTAAGGAAGTTAATACATGGAAAACGCAACAGATGCTTTAAAAATAGCTTTTGCGGCTATGATATTTGTTATGGCATTATCAATAGCAATAGCAATGTTTTCTCAACTAAATGATGTATCAAAAGTAGTTCTTTCTAGTAGTGATGTAACATCTTTTTATGAATATGAACAAACTACTAACCAAAAAAATAGAATTGTTGGACTAGAGACTATTATTCCAACTATTTATAAATACTATAAAGAAAATTTTACTATTTTGTTTTTAGATAGAAGTGGTAACCCTCTTCCTTTATATAGAACAAAAACTAATAAAGATTCATGGGGGCGGAGGATCAGATGAATTTGGTGTAAACCCTAATGAAGGTTTAATAGGAAAATATTATAGTAATAATAGTGATGATAATCCAGTATGCACATTTGATGTTGATGAAGAAACCATCAGACATGAGCCATGGACAGGTTCACCTACAGATTATAAAGCTAATATTGACGCTTTTTTATATGGTAATAAATTTTATTTTCCTGACGGAAGTGGAATGTTTTATGATTATAAAAGAGAATTGTTAAATGCTGAAGGATTTATTGGTAAGTATTCTGGCAAACAGTTTTATGAAATGATTGGTGAATATACTTATAACATTGGTACAGATGAAGAACAAAAGACTAATGAACTATTAAAAAATAGAAAGAAAAGAGTAATTATATATCAATTAGTAAGTTAAAAGGAGTATTTAGTTATGGGAGATAGTTTAATTACAATAATTGCAATATTTTTAGCTGCTATTTTAATGTTTGTATTTCCACTTATGTCATTATCAGAAAGAACAGATGATATTTCTGAATTAGCTGTTCAAACAGCAACAAATGAGTTTGTAGATAACATTAGAACAACAGGAAAAATTACATTAGCTGATTATGAAAAATATTTACAAACAATTAATGCAACTGGAAATTCATTTGAAGTTGAAATGAAAGTACAACAATTAGATGAAAACCCAGGTGTAAAAGTAACACAAGCTGAAATGACAAAAATAGGTGAAAATGTATACTATAATAAATATACAAGTCAAATAAAAGAAGAGTTAAATAAAAATGGAAAAATGAAATTGAAAGAAGGAGATATGGTTTCAGTAACAGTAAAAAATACTAACCAAACTATAGCTCAATTATTAAGAAATTTCTTTTACCAAGTTGCAGGAGACACTTCTTATCAAATTGCAGCATCACATGGTGGCGTTGTTACAGTTAATGGAAGTAACTAATTAATTATATTGGGATTTTATAGTCCCTGTTAAGTATAATACGGAAGGGAGTGAGCTTTATCACTCCCTTTGTTAATAAAAAAATTTAAAAAGAAGGGAGAAAAGTACAAGGATGAAAATTCAACTTATTGCTGTAGTATTTATTATTATAATGATACCAATAATAACAGTAACAGCGTTATATATTAGATCAGAGATAGATACAATAACCCTTCAATCAAAATATAATACTAAACTAAGTGTAGCTACTTATGACTCTGTAATAGCATTTCAAATAAACACAGTAAATAATAGGTATTCAAGTGTAAGTGATTCTAAAATTAGGGATATAGATGCAGCTGTTAATACCTTCTTTAATTCACTTGGTAATAGTGAAGCATTAACTAGAAAAAGCTTGCAAGACTATGTTCCTGCTTTAGTATATACATTATATGATGGTTATTATATATGTAGCAAATATGATAATGTATACCCAGAAAATAATGGAAAACCAATACTAGATGAAAATGAATTAAAATCTAATGATCCAAATTATGGACTTAAAACATATATATATTATTCATGTAGATATATAAAAGGAAATAGTGACTTTATAGTTAATTATACTTTAGATAATGCAATTAATATATATGGAAAAATAAATGGAAATTATAAAACTCTATCAGGTTATTTAATAAATCCTGATTCTGTAACAGATATTACTTATGGAAAAGCCCCTTTATCGTGGAAACTTAAATATAATGGAATTGTAATAGAAAAAGAAATATTATCAGAACATATAGCTTTTTCAGATGAAACTAGTGGAGACTATGAATATCTTGAACATAATGGACAAAAAATATATTATGATGGAGTTAACAACAACTATTTTTATTACAATAATTATAATAAAACATATTTGATAAATGCTACATTACAAGAATATTTAAGAGCAAGAACAAGTGGAGGACATCTATATAGTACTAGTGCATTTGAATTTTATTATAATGCAAAGAAATTTAGTGAGAAAGTTTCAACATTAATAGGAAACATTAGTCAAGATGATGCAGTTGACTCACAAAATCATCAAATAAATGATTTTGCAGTAGATACTGGAACAAATCCAATATTTAAAGCTTCGAGATCAAATGATCCATTACTTTCAGGTTCTACATTTAATGAAAACAGAATGGCTGCAATAAGAAAATCTATTGAAACAAATTTAACAGCAGCAATAGCTAACTATAATTTGTTTTCAAGTAATACCTATGAATTTAGAATGCCAAAACTTTCAGAAATAGATTGGGGAAAAATAACTAACAATGTTTCTGTTATGACATTCTTACAAGGAATACCAATAGGGCATAAATATTACAATAACTATTGTGTAATTACAAACAATAATAATGAAGAAGTTGTAAAAAAAGAAAACATATATATTGTTACACGAGATAGCAATGGTAATAGAGAATATCATTTAGCAGGTTGTCCACATTTAATGCAAACAAATTTGCCATCAGAAAATATAACTATAGTTGGAGCTTATGCCAACACAAGTTTTATAAGGCAAACTGTAAGAATTTCAGAGGGAGATTATAGATATTTTTATCCACAAAATTTAGGAAACGATAAAAATATAACATCATGTTATTATTGTATAGTAAATGCAGCAAATACTTATGATATAGACCAAGTAATTACAGGAAAAATTATTGGAAAAGATAGTAATTGGCAGGATGAGCAAATTACAGATGACAGGGTAAGAAATTTAAATACAATAAGAGCAGTATATTTAAAAGCTCTTGCAAGAGAAAGGTATGATTTATATCAATCAAATGTAGATGCATTTAATAATTAATAAATTTAAAGTTTAAAAATATAAAATATGGTTACTCTAAATAAAGGAGAGTGACTATATGAAATTATATAAAAAAATAATAATAGTTATATTGCTAATGCTAGTGTTTGCTTATGTTTGTAATATTACTTTACTACCTAGTAGTTATATAATAATGCAAGGTGAAAATTTAAACATATTTACACTTTTAGGATTATATATAAAGCCAAAAGTAAATTATCAAACTATGCAAACAGCAAGCAATATTAATAAAACAAAAGTAAATGAACTAGGAAAAATTGATTTTGATTTAAGCTTTTTTAATATATTTAAGCTAAAAGAAATAAATGTTAATGTAATATCTAAAACAAAAGTAATTCCAATGGGAAATGCTATTGGAATGAAATTATATACTGATGGTGTTTTAGTTGTTGGAATGTCTGAAATAGAAGGAAAAAAACCTTATGAAAATTCAGGAATAAAAGAAGGAGACAGAATCGTACAAATAGACAAAAAAGCAATAGATAATACAGAAGATTTAATGGAAGCGGTAAACAAATGTAGTGGAAAAGAAATATCAGTTAAATATATAAGAGACAATACAACTATTACAACAAGTATAAAGCCAATAAAAAATAGTGGCAATCAATATAAAATAGGACTATGGGTTAGAGATGCAGCAGCAGGAGTAGGAACACTTACATTTTATGAACCAAGTTCTGGAATGTTTGGAACTCTTGGACATGGAATACTTGATGTTGATACATCAGAGCTTATTAAAATTGCAAATGGAGAATTAGTTACTACAAACATATTAAACATTACCAAAGGAAAAAAAGGAGATCCTGGAGAAATAAGAGGAACAATAGAATCTGGACACACAATTGGAAATATTGATAAAAATACAAGTTTTGGAGTATTTGGAACATTAAACAAAACCCCATATATTAATATTCAGAATAATGATGAAATTGAAGTGGCATTAAGAGAAGAAATAAAAATAGAAGATGCTCAAATTATTTGCGAATTAGAAAATGGAAAAAGAGAAAAATACAATATAAAAATTCAAAAAGTCTTTTTGAACAATAATAAAGACAACAAAAGTATGCTAATAAAAATCACTGATGAAAAATTATTAGAAAAAACAGGTGGTATAATTCAAGGAATGAGTGGTGCACCAATAATTCAAAATGGAAAATTTATAGGAGCAGTTACACATGTACTTGTGAATGATCCTACAATAGGATATGGAGTTTTTGCAGATATAATGATAAAGCAAATGAGAGAAGTAAAATAAGAACAAATTAGTGAGGTTGAAATGAAAAAAAATAAGGGAAATGCTTTAATAATAATTGCTATTGTCGTAGTTGTAATTATAATTCTAGGAATTATAGGATATTTTGTGTATGAATATTTGAATTCGGAAAAAAATAATCAAAACTTATATAATAATGAATTTGTTGAACAAAATGAATATTCAAATATTGATACATCAAATAACCAGGGAGAAAATACAGCAGGAATATTAACTCCTATTTTAAATGAAATAAAAGAGGGAAATAATACCGAGAGTGGTCAAATAGGACAAACAATTGCGGCTGCTTATTATTATGGACAACTAGATAGTTATGGAAAAGTAATATATAACAAAATAAAACAAGACAAAGAAAGATTAAAAACAGGAACTTATATATTTGACTTTGGAACAGAATTTAATACATTATTACAAGCAAAAGATGGGCAAACAACTTTAAATACATCATTTCAATCCGCATGGAATGCACTTTCTTATGATGAAGACGATTTGTTTTATATAGATGTCAGTAAAATGAGTTTAACAAGTGAAAGCAGAAGTCTGGGAGTAATAACAACATATTATGTTTCAATAGGTCCTGGAAATAATAAAAATTATTTAAAAGAAGACTTTCAAACACAAGACAGCATAGAAAAAGCACAAAACTACATAGATAATTTAGTAAACCAAGTAGTAGAACAAACTAAAAATGATGCAACAGATATAAAAATAAAAAGAATTCATAATTGGCTAATAAGTACTATACAGTATGAAAAAGATGAAAATAGTAAAAACCAACATAATATATATGGTGCATTACATGATAAAAAAGCAGTTTGTGAAGGGTATGCAAGAAGCTTTAAGTATATAATGAAAAAAGTAGGAGTGCCAGCAGTATTAGTGTCAGGAACAGCAAGAAATTCAGAAGATAAAACAGAATCACATGCTTGGAACTATGTTCAAATAAATGAAAACTGGTATGCCGTTGATGTTACATGGGATGATCCAATTATAACAGAAGAAAGACCATTAAGTATTGAAGAAAAATATAGATATTGTTTAAAAGGCTCTGATGAATTTTTTAAAGATCATACTGAGGACGGAATGATTTCTGAAAATGGCATGAAATTTAAATATCCAACATTATCAAAAAGTAATTATGAATAAAAAATACACCTCCAAACGTTAGATTTTTTGTCTAACATTTGGGGTGCACTTCATTTCACTTTCTTTTTTATTTTACAAGCATAGGACCAATATTAGTAACTGTTCCAGCTCCTAAAGTTAAAACAATGTCATTTTTTATTGTATGATCTTTTAAATATTTTACAATATCATTAAAATCAGAAATATATAATGCTTGTTTGTTGTATGTATTTTTTAATTTATCTACTAAATCTTGAGATGATATATTGTAAATATTATCTTCTCTTGCTGCATAGATGTCAGTAATAATAATATTATCAAAATCAACTAAAGCTTTTGCAAAGTCATCTAATAATAGTCTAGTTCTACTATATGTGTGAGGTTGAAAAACTACCCAAGATTTTCTATGCTCTTTTTGACTTACAGCATGTGATGTTGCCATAATTTCTGTAGGATGATGTCCGTAGTCATCATAAACACTTACACCTTGATTAAACTGCCCAACATATTCAAATCTTCTATGTGCTCCTGTGTATTTTTCTAAAGCATTTTTTATGTCTTCTTTAGAAACACCATATTCATGGCAAACTGCAATACATGCTAAAGCATTTAAAACATTGTGCATTCCAGGAATAGATAGTTTTATAGTTTTATAAAAATTATTATTATAATATACATCAAAACATGGAAAACCATCTTTGTTAAATTTAATATTTCTTGCAATGAAATTTGCATTTTCACTATCTAATGCAAATGTAACAATTTTTGCTTTTGAATCTTTAGCTATTCTTCTACAATTTGCATCATCACTATTAATTACTAATAAACCATCCTCAGGAAGTAATTTTATATAATTATCAAAAGACTTTACAATATTATCTAAATTTCCAAAGTAATCTAAGTGGTCATTATCAATATTTAAAATTATTTCTGTTCTAGGGAATAATTTTAAATAGCTTTCTACATATTCACAAGCTTCAATAATAAAATATTCACTATTTCCTACACGATAATTTCCTTTAAGTTGTTTTAAATAAGCACCAACTTGAATAGATGGGTCTTTATGAGCTTCTAGAAAACAAACTGAAATCATAGAAGTAGTTGTTGTTTTACCATGTGTTCCAGAAACACAAATACTATTATTAAATGCTTTGGTAATTTTTCCTAAAAAAGTACCTCTTTCAATAATAGGAATATTTAACTCTTTTGCTTTTAAAAGTTCAATATCATCTTTTTTAATTGCAGCACTATATACAACAACATCAGCCTTAGCTAAATTTTCTAAATCATGTCCAATAACTACACTAATTCCATTTTGAATTAATCTTTCAGTAGTTTCTGATGCAGTAGAGTCAGAACCTGTTACATGAAATCCCCAAAATTTTAAAATTTCAGCAATACCGCTCATACTGATTCCACCAATACCAATCATGTGGATGTTTTTATATTTTTTTAATTCTTCTATATTTGCCAAAGAAATACACTCCTTTAAGTTTATATAATTATGTAATTATATTTATTTTTATATAACAAAGGTATTATATACTTTATATTGTATTTTTTCAATATTTTTCTTAAATAAGTAATTAAATTAGTAACTAATATTAATATATGAATAATAAAAAACAAAGGTGAATAAAAAAATAAATAAAATTTGTAAAATAAAGAAGGAAAAACAAAAAAAGTGGCGAATAATATAATTGTACATAAGAAATGTATAAAAAAACTTGAAAGGTGGTACTTAAAAATGCAAATTACAGATGTACGTTTAAGAAAAGTAAATTCAGAAAACAGAATGAAAGCTGTTGCTTCTGTAACATTCGATAATGAATTTGTTATCCATGATATCAAAGTTATCGAAAGTCAAAATGGATTATTCATTGCTATGCCAAGCAGAAAAACTCCAAACGGAGAATTTAAGGATATAGCTCATCCAATTAATGCTGAAACAAGAGAGAAAATTCAAAAAGCTATATTAGAAGCTTATGAAGCTCCAGAAGCAGAAGAAGCTAGTGAAGAATCAGCAGAATAAAATAAATGAAAGAACATCTCTGTTTAAAGAGATGTTTTTTTTGCTTAAAATCAAATAAATTTCTTGCTATTTTTCGAATTATATTGTATGATATTATAAGTGAAAAAAGGAAAAATTAGGAGGAAAATATAAAATGAAGAAAATCTTAGCAAGCTTTGTAATAATATTATTATTTTTATCATTTGGATCAGTATTTGCAATAGAAGAAAAAAATGTATTAGAAACAAATACAGCCAGTCAAATTGTAGAACAAAGTGAAGAATTAAATAGTGAAAGAGATGAATATACAAGAAAATATGGTTCAGTAGAATATGGAACAACAGCATTTATATTAAACAAAATTAGAGTATATAGTATACCATTTTGTTTTATAGGAATAGTAATGGGAGCACTTTATCAATATGTGCTAGGAACAAGAAGATTGGATATGAAACATAAAGGGTTCGGAATAATAATAGCATGTGTTACAATACTTGTAATTTGCCAAGTATTACCGCTTATATTTGCAATAGTAGTAAGAGGATGGCGTTAGAAATATAAAATAAAGATATACTAATCAAGATAAATTTGGAGGTTAAAAGCATGAAGGTTTTATTTGCAGTAAATAATGACGATATTTCGGAAGCAATAATAAAGAAATATCAAAAAGAATATAAAGAAATCTTGTCATATAAAAATGTATACTACTTTAATGCAATTCTAAAAGAGTTACAAAAAGATAAATCTTATGATAGAGTGGTTATAAGTGAAGATTTGGAACCATTTGCAAACAACAACTATGATACAATAGATAAATTTTTGTTTGAAAAGTTAGATAACATAAGTGATGAAGCAATAGATGAAGAAGGAAATAATACAGATATAATATTAATTTGTGCAGATAGAAGATCAAAATCTGATGAAATGCTAGTTAAATTATTTGGACTAGGAATTTACAATGCAATAATTGGTCAAGATAGAAGCATAGATGAAGTATGTAGATTAATAAATAAACCAAGAACTAAAAGAGATGCAAAACAATATTATAAAATTGAATCTGATAGTGTTAATTATCAACCAGAGAATGAAAACAATGTTAGTGAAGTAGAAATTCAAAACATATTAGAGCATTATAGAAGACTTGGAAAAAATGAAGATAAATATGTTGATAGTTTTAATAATATTGTATCACAATACAATGATATACAGTTGAAGATAATAATAAGATATCTGCCTATGGGAGTAAAAGCTGTTTTGGAAGAGAGGTCTCCTAAATATCAACAATTAATGGCTTTTCAACCAAAAACAGAAAGACAAAACTTTGCTGTACAACAAGAACAACAAAAATCAAAAGGGAAAAGCGCAATTCAAGAAGAATTAATAAAAGAAGAATCAGAAAAAACAAAAATTTCAAAGCCTATTGTTATACCATAAAGTGTTAATAAAACAGGAGTTAAAAGACTAATAAAAGAAACTGCACAAAAACCAATAGAGCCAATAGAAAAAATAGAAGAAAAAGTAGAAGAAATAGAAAATCCAGTTGATGAAATAGAAGAGAAACCAAAAAGAGGAAGAGGAAGACCAAAAAAGGTTGTACCAGTAGAATTACAACAAGAAGAAAAACCAAAGAGAGGAAGGGGAAGACCTCCAAAAAATCCAATTCAACAAGAAGAAAAAAATGACGGAGAAAACGATGAATTAATTGATTTGTTTAATCTAAGCGATGAAGATGAAGAGACAAAGAAAACAGAACAAGAAGAACCAATAGATTTATTTGACCTAGGAGATAATGAAGAAGAAAACGATGATGAAGAAGCAATTGATTTATCTGCTTTAGGAAATGATGAAAATGAGACAGACAACAATGACGAAGAAATAGATTTATTTAACTTGGGAGAAGAAAATAAAGAAGAAAAACCACAACAAAATCAATATGTTGAAAATAAAAAAGAAGAATTGGTACAAACAGCATATAAACCAAGTGGAGCAGAATTTAATTCATTAATAACAAAGGATAAAAAAGTTGTGGCATTTGTAGGAACTACAAAAAATGGAACATCATTTATTGTAAACAATGTTGCAGAAATGTTATCTAGTACAGGAATATCAACAGCAATATTGGATATGTCAACAAATAAAAATGCTTATTATGTATATACTAACAACGAAGAACAATTAATGAACACTGCTAAAGAGAGTATATACAAATTAAGAAGTGGAGTATCTGTATTTACTAGTCTTCCAGAAGAGCAAAATGATTATTCTGATGCTGAAACAATTCTAAGTACATTACTAAAGAACTTTTCGGTTGTATTAATAGATTGCGACTTTGATACACCAATGGAGTATTTTGATAAAGCACAAGAAATATATTTAGTACAAAGCATGGATGTTTTAACAATGCAACCACTAACAGCATTTTTAAGAAATTTGCAATCTAAAAACATATTAAGACAAGAAAAACTAAAAATAGTAATAAATAAAAGTGTCAAAATAAAAAGTGTTTCTGTAAAAAGATTAATTGATGGAATATCTAACTATAATGATCCATCAATGACATATATGAAAAACTTATTTGACCCTGAAAGAATAGCATACTGCGAAGTACCACTAGAAATACCAAATTATATTAAGTATTTGGATTCAATGATAAATTGCTCTATATCCTTAAACGGATATACAAAACCATTGATGATGGCTTTAAAACAATTAACTGGAATGGTATATCCATTAATAAATAGACAAACATATTCTCCAAGAGGAAACCAATACAAAGACAATTTTTCTAGTAATATAAACAGTACATTAAATAAAATGAAGAACAAATATCAACAATAACTTATGAGGTGATAACTTGAATCCTATTTTATTAGCAATAGTATTATTAATAATAATTATAATAGCATTAGTAATGTATAATTTATCTATAAGCAAGAAAATAAAGAAATATCAAAGTATAAATGAAAAAGTAAACAACCTAAGGGTTTTACAAGAATTCATGGATACAATAGGAAAAGATTCTTCAGTAGATAATAAATTGCAAGTGATTAATGACATACTAATAGAAAAATTTAGTATAAGATATTCTACAATAGTGGTATTTAATGGGGCAGAATACGTTATAAAGGCCTCTAATGTAGATGAAAGACATTGGGATACTCTAAAAAACTTGCATACAGATGAAATGTTTAAAGATAGTATTGCCTCAGCAACTCCAAAATATGTAACGGTAAATGGAGCAGGAGAAAAGCTTGCTTATCAAAAGAGCGAAATGGGAAGGGCAAAGTCAGCAATGTTTTTTCCACTATATATAGACAATATATATATTGGATATTGGATAATAGAAAGCAGCGAGCCTCATGCGTTTGATAACATGGATACTAGCGTTTTGGGAGTTGTTAGAGATAACATAGTGTCAGTATTAAAAACAGTGTCATATCAAAACACAATAGAAAATATTTATAGAGTAGATAAAAGCACAGGATTAAATTCAGCAGAATATTTATATGGAAAAGGAAAAAGAACAATAGACAAATATGCACAATCTACAATATGTATGTTTACTATTACTAACATTGAAGAAATAAATAAAGTGTTTGGAAGGAATCTTGGAACAAAAACAATTATAGATGTTAGTAATATTGTTAAAACATCAATATCAGCTCAATATGTATTTGTAAGATATATGGGACCTAAGTTTGCAATAGCATTTTCAGGAGTAGACCTAGAAGGGGTTGAAGAATTTGTTAAAACGGTAAAAAGTGAAATTGAAGCGATTACTATAAAAAAAGAAGAAGCTACAAATGAAAAAATAATTGATGCCGGTGGTTCGGAAATTGCGGGAAAAAGAAATGCAGAGCAGTTAGAGAGCGAACATAAAAAACATCGTGCGTGGAAGATTGGAATCTTGATTGTGCTTGTGTTTGCAGCGGTTGCGTATGTGATAGGCACACGCTGGGAATATAAGGGGTATAAGGTTGTTGAGAGTAACCAGACTGATTATTCGAATACAGCAAGCTATATCCGATTCAGTGACAATCTGCTCAAATATACGCCAGATGGAGTTTCCTATATCAATGCTAAGGGAGAAACTGTCTGGACGACAGGTATCAATATGAAGGTCCCGGTTGCGGTGGCAAGTGGGGATTATGCGGTGGTTGCAGAT
>ERZ773131.1502-NODE-1502-length-16692-cov-12.562842_pt1 | contig 16692 bp, 10 predicted proteins | sample MGYA00511082_ERZ773131 | MGnify/ENA primary metagenome ERZ773131 (study PRJEB29015, sample SAMEA2737813) | human gut metagenome | biome: human gut; feature: human-associated habitat; material: faeces | place: China | collected 2012 ... | reverse complement strand
CTGCCGCACCTCGCTCGCCGTATCGGCACTTAGAATTATGCGGTATTGCCCTTAATAAACAACGCCATCCTCCATTTCTGTTTACCCCCGCTTCGGCGGGGTTTTTGTTTTTGCTGGAAAATTATGTAAAAATTGCGAAAAGACTTCCTTTTACAGTGGATTTGTAGTAAAATTGGGTTATATATTCTGTAAATGTTACACGTCCCAACGCGAAAGGAATCTTTCATGGCAGGCAAAACCAAGTCAAAATCCAAAAAGCGGCCGCTGGATATACGCAGCAAAATGTATCTGGTGCTGGCCCTGTGCAGCGTGATGCTGCTGGTCAGCATCGGCGTGGCGCTGGCGCTCATCGGCGGGCTGGACCTCGGCAAAGCGGATGGGGAAAGCACCTCCACGGTGGACAGTGCATCCATGGTGACCGAGAGCGGCTATAATAAAGAGGAAAACACCATCGACACCCAGGCGTACACCTCCACGATTTTGGAGGAAAGCGCCGACGCAGGCGAAAGCTACATAGACGAGACACTGTTTTTGGGCGACAGCAACACGGCGCGTATGTATCGTATGTTCGACTATTGCTCCTACGATAACGCCATCGGTTCTGTGGGCATGAGCGCCCGTAACCTGGCCACCTTTGCCTGCGTGCAGCTGAGCACCTCATCAAGCTATATGACAATGTCCCAGGCGGTGGCAAAATTGCAGCCCCGCCGGGTCATTTTGACTTTTGGCACCAACGACCTGAATCCCAGCTACAAAGCAGCAGATTTCGTCAAGAATTATCAGGCGGGCATCGAGACCGTTGTTGCGGCCTACCCCAGCGTGGATATCCTCGTCAACTCCATCCCGCCCATCGGGCAGCAGCACTCCAACCAGAGCCTGACCCAGACCCAGGTGGACGAGTACAACAAGGCCCTGGTGGAAATGTGCCAGGAGAAGGGCTGGAAGTTCCTAAACAGCGCCGAGGTTCTGAAGGACGCCGCCACCGGCTACGCCAAGAGCGGCTATGTGGAGACGAGCGACGGCATCCACCTGACCCGCAGCGCGATGGATGCACTGTTCAACTATATCCGCACCCATAGCTATATCACGGAGGATGACCGCCCAGCGCTGACCACCATCCCCAGGCACACCGGCGACAAGGACGCCGTCACCTACACGGTGCCGGTCGTCAGTTCCACCGCCAGCACCGAGGAACCGGTCTCCTCTGAATCTGAGTATATCGAGGACAGCAGTTCTTCCGAGGAAAACGTCAATTACGTCGAGGCCACCCCCACACCGGAGCCGGTGATTGAGGAAACGCCGACTCCCACACCGGAAGCCGCCCCCACGCCGGAAGTCACCGCCACGCCGGAGCCGACGGCCGTACCTACCGAGGTCCCCACGCCCACCCCGGAACCGACGGCTGTGCCCACCGCAGAGCCGGTCGCGACCGAAGCCCCGGCAGCTGAGCAGCCCTCCACCGACTAGGCGGCGGAGGAACAGCCAGCCCCGGCAGAATAAAAAGCACACCCCTGCACAGCAATGTCACTTAGTTAGCCTCCCAAAGAAATAGAACCCCGCCCGCAGAATTACACATCAAAGATTCTGCGGGCTGGTTTGTTTGTGGTTTCAGAAAAAAGGTGTGGCAAAAAAAGCGGATGGTGAAATCCGCTTAAAAGACTATTCAAAAGAGAAATTTATGCTACTCTGTAAGTGAAGCTGACCGCAGGTTTCTGCGTGAGCTTACGAGAGTCCGTTCTTCCGGGACGAATAGGAGAAATGAACCTCATAAACAAGGCTTCAACAGTACATGTTTTTGAAATTATCAACCGGACTAAATTGATTCCTATACCACCCCAATTAGATAGTTGGTATCATTTGTACCAGAATACACCTGAAACAATATATGCTTCTAACGGAATTTTGCAAACTAGCAATAAAAAATCACTACCCAATGTAGAACTGAGTAGTGATACTTGGCGCAGACGGTGGGATTCGAATCCACGTGGCATTGCTGCCAAATTGATTTCGAGTTTTATCGCCTAAACCACCACTGGTGGAATTTGCCGGTAAAAAGCGGAAGTTACTGGAAGATGATTCGGCGGCAAAACGAAGAAAAAAGTCGAAAAGAGAGTCCTTTTTAACGTCAAAACGTCGCAATTCGAACCCATTTCAAAAAGCTGATTTTCCGGGAAAAATGAGAGAAAAATGGGCGTTTTTGGCACGTTGGAGAGATGTTGGAGAGAAAAGCCGGAGAGAACAAAATGGGCTGATTTTCCTTATTACAACAGGCATTTACAGAATTACGTTGACTAAATTTTATGCAAAAATCCCCTTATCGAAAAAATCAAACCGCCCCCTACCTGCTGTTGATGAGTTCAAATAGCGGACGGTGATTATAGTGGATTACAGTTATGATTTTGCAAAAATCAAGGAAACTTACCCCGAAAAAATCGGGCTGGAACAGATGCGTGTCATCTGCCATATCAGTAAAAAGACAGCCCGATACTTGCTGAAAAGCGGGCTTGTGCCCTGCATAGATACCGGTAAGAAAACGCGGCAGTACATTATCAACACAAAGGATGTTATTGCCTACCTAAAAAAGCGCCAATCCAACCCGCAAAGATATACACCCCCAACAGGCTACTACTTGGAAAGTTGGAACAAGGGAAGCCCAAGGAAAACCCTTACGCTACGGGAATGGGCCAATCTTGACACGGCAAAAGACAAAGATAAATTCGCGGCTTTTCTGAAATGCAAGATGCGGCTATACAGCGATGTACTAAGTGCTACGGAAGTCAGCAAGTTTACCGGCTACCATCATAATACCATTACAACGTGGTGCAGCAATGGATATTTTCGGTACTTCAAAATAGGCAGCAGCTACATGATACCAAAAGTTTGCATCCTAAATTTCTTGGTCAGTCCTCATGTGCTGGATAGTTATAGACCGGCACAAAAGATGGTTGCCCTTGCCAAAGAGTTTAGCCAGCAGGGAAAGCCAACTGAAAAAAGCAGTGCATAGGTACACGCCTGTGAATATATGGAAACAGCGTCCTCCGAATGTAATTGGCGGACGCTGTTTTTGTAAATTCTATATCAACTGGTGACAATTTGTCACCAGTTCGTATGTGACCCAGTTCTCTGTCACATGGTCATGGAACGCAGCGTTTGGATTCTGCCCTCAATAGCGGTAGCAATTTTCGCAGCTCGCCCATCATCAAACTGGGCAGCATCCTCCAAGATGTCCTTTACCTTGCCAGAAAATCCATCAAGGCGCTCCAGCGGCAAATCTACATAAGGTGCGATCAATTTTAGCTGAGATTGCTGCGACGTTTCAAACGGCTTTGCCGGAACCATTGCATCCGCGCTGATGGCGCGAGTGAGTGTCATCTGCCAAAGGCTTGTGCCGCTGTCATAGATAGGGGCAAGTCCTTTCCAATCTAGCGTTTCGGAATCACGGAGGAAACCGAAATTACCCAAGTGTCGGTCTGTGTTGGCTAAGATATAATCGGCGGCCAGCATATTGCAGATATTTTTTTGTATATCGGAGATTCCAACCGCATTACAGCAATCGTTAAAGTGCTGCCAGTTGGAGACACCCTGTTGCTGCGGCAGCAGTCGCATAAATTGGGCAGCGGTGACAAGTTCTGTGTGCTCGTCAGTGAAGCACTCGCAAGCGGACATGACCTGCCCGCCCTGATCTACGAGCCAATAGGAAACGTGCGGCATACCGAGGGTGTCATACAACGAAGAGGCAACAATTTCATTGTAAGGCTCTTGCTGGTAAATGCCCGAACCGGCCTTTAACAGAATCCGTTTCCCGTCCGCAATGCGCCAGCGCTTTTGTAAAAAGCCATCCGAGGTATTGCAGGGAGAACACAAATCCGGCTGTGCAGAGAGAACGCCCTCACCAAACAAGGCGCGGCCCACATCGTCAGAAAAGTCATTCTCGTAAAAGTTTACATCATGCCAGCGTTGCGGAGCATCGCAGGGAGTGACCCAATATTGATCGGAAAGGCTCAGGCCGCTGCACTTGACGAGCAGAAGTTCTGCATAGGGAACGTGCAGTGCTTCCAGCGCGTGTTCCAGCCCGGAGCGGCTTGCAGGAATACCACGCCCAGCCCACCATTTACGCAGGGAGAGAACATCGAAACTGCCGTCGATATGTTTTGCGCCGAGGGGGATTCTTTGCGCAGAAAGAATCTCAGCCACATCAATTATATCGCCGGTTTTTTCGGCTATTTCAATAACAGCCACTTGATGGTCACGCTGCATCAAGAAAAAACGCATGGATGCTCACCTGCCTTACCTTATCATAATAGATTATACCTTATAAGGGTTACCTTTGCAACGTGCGAAATAGAGCATACAACGTAAAATCAATATAAATGCACCAAGGGGATACTATACACTTTTATAGGAATGGGCGCGGCGCGTCCCTCTCCCCCACACCCCCTCTCCAGCTGGCTGAAGAAACAGCCAGCTGAAAAAGAGAATATCGTTTCTTACAAGCATCTTACCTGTTCGCAGATGAGGTGCTTTTTTTATTACAATCTTGGAGGTCATCATGGGCAAATATCAGAAGAACATCGAGGCTGCGCGGCGTATCAGCGTCATGCAGTACCTTGAAACCTACCATCCCGGCGAGCTTGTCCGCAAAACAGACAAGGAATATCGCACAAAAACGCACAGCAGCCTTGTTATTACCCCTGCGAATGGGAAGTTTCACTGGTACGCCCAAAGTGTGGGCGGTAACAATGCTATCGACTATCTGACGAAGGTTGAGGGTATGGATTTTGTGTCAGCAATACGGCTGTTGAGTGCGATGACTCCAATGCCCGTTTCTATTCAGGCGGCTAAAGCAACACCTACTCGGCAGCATATGATTCGTCCGTTTGAACTGCCAGCCGCAGATCGAAACACCGAAGCCGCAGTCGCTTATTTGATGCAGCGCGGTATCAGTCCGAAGGTACTGCGTTATTGCGTGAACAGCGGTATCCTGTACCAAACCACACGCGGCAGCTATCGCAACTGTGTGTTTGTGGGCAAGGACGCAGAAGGTGTACCGCGCTCTGCTTTTCAGCGCTGCTGTCAAGGCGGCTTTCGCGGCGATGCCGCGGGCAGCCAAAAACAGTATGGCTTTCTGATTCCCGCCGAATCAGAAAACTGCGATACCGTGGAAATCTACGAAGCCCCCATTGATGCCATGTCCGGCGCAACACTGCGGCAGTACAAGCATGATGCACCGTGGCGCAGCGTCCACTACTTGGCGCTGGGTGGGCTGAACCACCAGCCGATTGACTACTTTTTACAGCAGCATCCCGAAGTTAAGCGCGTGGCACTTTGCTTTGACCGTGATGAACCCGGCAGGAACTTTACAAAAATTGTGGCAAAAAGGCTGACAGAACGGGGATATATCGTGCAGGACACACCTCCGGCCATCGGCAAGGACTATAACGACTATCTGCTGGCGGCTCGTAGACTTATCAGCATGGAACGGTAAAGGAGCGGAATATGAAAACTATTGCAGTTGCAAACCAAAAAGGCGGCGTGGGTAAAACGACCACCACCGTAAATCTTGGCACAGCACTTGCGGCGATGGGCTACAAGGTGCTGTTGGTGGACGCCGACCCGCAGGGTGATTTGAGCAGCTATCTCGGCTATGCGGGCACCGAAAACGGCGCAACAATCAGCGACCTAATGGAATCTGTTATCAAGGACGAAAAGCCGCCAGAAGTGGTAATTCACCATGAAGAAAAGGTAGATTTCATTCCCTCCGACATTGGTCTGTCTGATATGGAAGTGAGCCTTGTAAACGTTATGGCGCACGAGAAAATCATGGAACAGGCATTGGAGCCGTTCAAGGATAAATACGACTACTGCTTGATCGACTGTATGCCCTCGCTGGGCATCATCACCGTGGCATCGCTTGTTGCGGCGGATCGAGTGCTGATTCCTGTGCAGGCACAGCATTTCGCCCTCAAAGGTCTGGTGTCCCTGTTCAAATCCGTCAACCAAGTAAAGCGCCGTATCAATCCCCGGCTGGATATTGACGGCATTGTGCTGACGATGGTGGACAAGCGCACCAACCTATCCAAAGATGTGTGTGCTGCCCTGCGCAGTGCCTACGGTCACGCGCTGAAAATTTACCGTGCAGAAATCCCGGTCAGTACGCGCACAGCAGAAAGCGCTGCCAGTACACATAGCGTGCTGACCTACGATGCCAACGGGCCAGCCAGTATGGCATATAAAGCGCTTGCCAAGGAGGTGACGGAAAATGAGAGAGTACGGCAGCAACATCAATCTGCCCTCACTCGATAATCTCTTTTCGAGTGAGCAGGAGCGGCAGGACGCAAAATTAGAGAAAATCCAAATTTTGCCGCTGACGGAACTACATCCCTTTCGAAATCACCCTTTTCAAGTCCGTGACGATGACGAAATGGACAAAATGGTGGACAGTATAAAAGAATACGGCGTTATGACCCCTGCCATTGTCCGCCCTCGGAAAGATGGTGGGTATGAAATTGTAGCGGGCCACCGCCGCTGTCATGCCAGCCAGCGGGCGGGCGTGGAAACTATGCCCTGCATTGTGCGGGATATGGACGACGATACTGCTATTATTCTGATGGTGGACAGTAACTGCCAACGAGAGCATATTTTGCCGAGCGAAAAGGCGAAAGCGTATCAGATGAAGCTGGAAGCTGTAAAGAGAAAGGCCGGTAGACCGTCAAAAAATAATTCGGCCCAAGTTGGGCCGAATTTATGGGCTTCTGAAAAAGTTGCAGCTGATGCAGGAGAAAGTAGGTCACAGGTAAAAAGATTTATTGCATTGAACAACCTCACGCCAGCTTTAATGCAGATGGTAGATGCGGGCCGTCTGAAAACGACACCCGCCGTAGAACTTAGCTACCTTACCCCAGAAGAACAAGAGGACTTCCTCTCTTACATGGAATCCGAGGGTTGCACACCATCGCTATCACAGGCGCAAAAGCTCAAAGAAGCCAGCAAGGAAAGCGTACTGACACCAGAAAAAATCCAGCATATTATGGCCGCCAAGCCGCCAAGTGTAAAGCCGCGTGACCCGCAGCTTATGATTCCAGTTGCTAAAGTTGAGCGCTATTTTCCCAAAGGATTTACGAGCGACCAGATGCAGCAGGTTATCGTAAAACTGCTGGAAAACTATGCCCGCGCCCACCAGCACGGCAGCAGATGAGGGGGGACACCGATGACGAGATTATTAGTTGTTGAACCCAGCTACTGCCCTTATCAAGCGGGTTTTTCCAGTGCGGCGACTGCGGTTTCCGAGGTAATCGAGGGTGAAAGCCAAATTCTAAAACCGTTTGGCACACCTCGCATCGGGCTGATATGCAGCAAAGCCCAAAGCCGACTGAAATATAACAGACAGGTCAATGACGAGGGAATTACCGTGCGCGGGCGATTTCTCATCTGCGGGCTAAATGGTGATAAAGTCGTGGGCTTATCCAAAGACCAAGCAGACCGATACAGCCGTCTACTTTTTCTACCGCAAGTCGAAGATATGGCAAGCGGTGAACTGCCCGCCGCAAAGGTACGCCCGCAGGATGAACGCTACGGGAACAAACTATCTTTTTGGGAAAGGTTGGAAAGATAATGGAAGAAAAGACAGATAAAGTAGTCGGCTACATCGAATATCTCGGTGCAGGCGGGATGATCGGTGAAATCGTTCCTTACACAAGCGTGGAAAAATTCAAGGATGAAATTCTGGATTCCTTGGATTGCGGGCGGCCAGTGACACCGGTTGTATTCTCAGATGAACTGGATGAGCCACTCCAATTTGATTCAGACACCTATTTTCCGTGGGGATTTCGCAGCGAAAAGCGAGTGCAAATCCCTTATGAAATCTATCAAACTAACAGGCGAGACCTTGTTTTTATGGAGTATTCTCCTGCGAGGCTCGCTGCCGGAGCAAAGGACTACGAACTCGTGTACAAGGGGCAGATGGAGCGTTGGGAAACGCTGGACAGCATTTATTCACGGCATAATCGGGATGACCGTCCAAACGCCAAAACTATGCGTTCCGTCTCTGTCAGCGATATTATTGTGACACACAAAGATAACGAGACACACGCTTTTTATGTTCAGCCGATTGGGTATAAGCAGGTAGATAACTTGTTGCCGGAACTTGAAAATGCCACACTTTCAAAAGCAGAACAGCACGAGCGATAAGGAGCAGCCTATGGCAAAATACGAAAATATCCGTGCGCTTGCCAAAAAGCAACTGCAAGCCGTCACGGAGAGCAGTGACCGCTGGAAAGCATTTTTGCGGACAGCGGCCATTGCTTATAATTATAGTTTCCCGAACCAGCTTTTGATTCACGAGCAAAGCCCCACCGCCACAGCCGTGGCCGACATAGCCTACTGGAATAATAATGCGGGCCGCTGGGTCAAGCGCGGCGCGCACGGTATCGCGGTATTTGACACTCGCGCCAATTCTTCCCGGCTGCGGTATCTGTTTGACATTTCCGATACCATCCCCCGTGCAGAGATTCCCGAAGCGCTGCCGTGGGTCATTACAGACCAGAACTGGCGGCCTGTTTGGGATAAAATCGTAGCGGATAATCACGCTGACAGCATCCAGAGCGCCCTCCTCATGCTCTCTACATCCTGCGTTGCCCAGCGCAGCGCCATGTTCACAACCGCACTGGGAAATGCCATAGACGGCAGCAGCTTACAGTGGGCCAAGCCGGACGAACAGCGGCAGCTATTTTTACAGCTTATCACCCAAAGCTGTCTGTATATGGCCGCGCTGCGGTGCGGCGTGGATACTGCGCGGCTGGACCTGTCTGCCCTTGAGTCTGTGAACCAGTTTGATACAAACCGCATTGCTCTGTGTTTGGGCAGCGCTTGCCAACAGGCGGCACGGCCTCTCATGCAGCAGATCGGCAGCATCACGAGAGAAATCGACAGTGTTGCACGCGCCGAAAAAGTCCGCTATTATGGTGACAAACAGGAAGAAACCAATAACACCAAGGAGGTCAACAATGGAGTACATGATGGTGAACGGCTACCAAATCCCGGCGCTGACGCTGAACGAGCCGCCGATGCCGGAAATCGGCAAGTACGGCAGCCTGCGGCGGAAATTCTTGCACGAGAACGCCCCGATGATGTTCGACGAGATGCTGCTGGAGGGAACGCTGTACCCGCATCTGGCGGAGATGGACAACGCGGTACACCGGCAAATCGAACAGACGATGCAGACGCTGATGCAGCAGAGCACCGCCCCGAACCGGCAGACCGACCCTATGGGCTGGACGCAGTGGATGAACGCCTTGCAGAGCCAAGCCGAGGAACTGGCGATGCAGCAGATTTACAGCCTGTAATACAAGAATCCCAAGCGGAGAGCGATACCACGCCCTCCGCTTTTTCTGTACCCATTTCTGATTTGCCGCCGCTGAGCGATGAACTGATTCTAGGCTTACTGGCGAAAGAATCCTCCAGCCGTGCCGACAATGCGGCTATTCTGGAATATTTCAATGAGCATCCCGACCTTGCCGAGCGCAGCGCCTTTTGCAAGCACTGTTACAAGCAAATTTATACATATTTGTTCGTGGATGACAATACCGTGGGTTTTATCCGGCATGATATGTACCTTGAACTTTGGGAGGGCAACTATCTTACCAAAACAGCACAGGTCAATCTGACATGGGATGCTGTTGCCGCAAAGATTGCTGACCTCATCGGGCAAGGGCGTCTGATGGTTCCCATCAAGGCTACACCTGTGCAGCAGCAGATGGAGCAGCTTACTCTTACTCCCGAAGATTCTGAAAAGGCAGGACTGCCGAGCCATGAGCAGCAAGCAAAAAATATCGACCTTGCGGCAGAAGCCAAAAAGTGGAACGAGCCCGTCATTGACGCATCCGGCAAGTACATTACGGAGCAGGACATTACCGATGTGCTGTGCAGAGGCAGCGGGTTTGAAGATGGCAAATTCCGTATTCAGCAATATCTCTCTGCACAGGTACTTCCTATCGAGGAAGATCAAGCCCGCTGGCTGAAAAAGGAATACGGCATCGGCGGCGGCACATGGTTCTTCCGTGATGGTGGGCATGGATTTCTTGACCACATGGGCAAAAATCTTGAAATCACCCGACGTACAGAGGACGGCGAGTATCGCCGCGTTTTGAAGTGGAAAGAGGTTGCCCAACGCCTGCGGCTTTTGGTTTACAACGACCAGTATCTGACCGATGCCGAAAAAGCTACCTATCAGGCATGGGCAGCAGAACAGCAAGCCGCTCGTGCAGCGAACGATGCCGCCCTCGACCATGCAAAACACGCCATCACGGATTTCTGCGAGAATGAGGGGCTAAACGAACCGAATTTCTCCGACTTGACCCGCGTGGAGTTTGCTTACTCTACCACCGAGGACGATGAGCACGAGATCCAAGTGTATGCCAATCTTCTGCGGAACGAAATCCGCTATGAAGTTGACGGTAACATTGTCCACATCGACTACTTTCACGATAACCACGAGCTTGCTGCGCAGGACATTGAAAACAGCGCTTTCTCGGATTTTATCAATACTGCCGAAGCAGAGTTTGAAAAGCATCATCCGACTACAAGAAAAGTCGAAAAATCACCTGTAACTATCGGCAGCACGGTTTATCTGGAAGATGCCAGACCCTTTACCGTCGAGGAAATCGGCAGAGAAAACATTCATCTGCGGGATGAAAGTTTCCCGCTGGTAGGCCGTGCCGTCAGCCACGAAGAATTTGCGCGGCTGCTTGCTGCCAACCCCAAAAATGCAGCACTATCCGCCCCGGAAGTTCCAAGCCGCCAAGCGCAGCAGGAAGAAATTGCTGAATCCATCGTGGGCGAAGTCATCAAAGAACCCAGCCCCTTTGTGGAGCAGGTTATGGCGGACGCAGAACGGCTTTCGGCAGAAGATGAACCTTACCACCGTGAACCCATTACCTATGAAGCCCCCTATCTGGACAACCTGCCGACAGCACCGCGCGAAAAGTTTGCAGCCAATATTGCCGCCATCCAAAAGCTGAAAGAAATTGAGCAGCGCGTAGCGAACGGTGGCAGCCCTGCTTTTGAGGATGAACAGAGAATTTTAGCACAGTACACGGGCTGGGGCGGGCTTTCGGATGCGTTCGACCCGAACAAAAGTACATGGTCGAACGAGTACAGCCAGCTGAAAGCAGCATTGTCTGAATCCGAATACGAAGCTGCCCGCAGCAGCACCCTGACGGCGTTTTATACCCCTGCCACCGTTATCCACCCCATCTACCGCGCACTGGAACGCTTCGGCGTAAAGGGCGGAAAAATCCTAGAACCCAGCATGGGCACAGGCGCATTTCTCGCACACGGACATTTTGGCAGCAGCGATGCCAAATTCTACGGCGTAGAATTGGACAGCATCACAGGCCGCATCTCCAAGCAGCTATATCAAAAGGCCAATATCCAAGTGACCGGCTATGAAAATGCGCTTCTCCCCGACAACTATTTTGACTGCGTTATTGGCAATGTCCCTTTCGGTAATTTCCAAGTCAATGACCCTCAGTATAACCGGCTGCATTTTCCCATTCACGACTATTTCTTTGCCAAGAGCATCGACAAGTTGCGCACCGGCGGCATCATGGCGTTCATCACCTCCAGCGGCACATTGGATAAAAAGGATGACCGCGCCCGCAAGTACATTGCCGAGCGCTGCGACCTTATCGGTGCGGTGCGCTTGCCCAACAATGCGTTCAAGGGCAGCGGCACTAAAATTATGACGGATGTAATTTTTCTGCAAAAGCGCGATACGCTGCGCCAGCAGGACGAGCCTTGGCTGCACCTTGCAGAAGATGCCAACGGCATCACCATGAACCGCTACTTTGTGGAGCACCCTGAAATGATTTGCGGCAGAATGGAGATAGTCGCCGGTCCGTATGGCCCGACTTCCACCTGCCAGCCAATAGACCCCGATGCGGTGGACCGTTTCGGAAAGCCGTTGCTGGAAACGCAAATCGACACTGCCATGCAGCACTTGACCGCCACGCTGACAAAAGCCGAAATTCCCATACAGGAGGAAAGCGGCGAGGATACCAAGTACATTGATGCCGATCCCTTTGTGCGTAATTTCAGCTACACGGTAAAGGACGATAAAATCTATTACCGCGAAGGCGCAGTCATGCGGGAGTGTAATCCCAACGCAGCCTCTGCCGAGCGTATCCGCAAACTGGTGGAACTGCGCGATACCACCCGCGCTCTGATCGATGCGCAGTTGCAGGACTTGTCGGACGAGGAAATCCACCGTCTGCAAGGCCAGCTTAACCGCCAGTATGATGCCTTCCGCGCCAAGCACGGCCTAATCAACAGCCGCAGCGCGGAGTTGTCTTTCCGGGATGACAGCAGCTACTATTTGCTGTGTTCACTGGAAAATGTCGATGAAAAAGGAAACTTTATCAGCAAGTCGGATATGTTCACCAAAAGGACTATCCGCTCTGCACAGATACCCGACCACGCCGACACGGCATCGGACGCTCTGGCACTGAGCATCGGGGAACGTGCCAAGGTCGATATGCCTTACATGATGCACCTTACCGGGAAAGATGAAGCAACGCTTGCCAAGGAACTGGCGGGCGTTATTTTTGTAGAGCCTTTCCGCAAACAGGAGGACGGCAGCCCTGTTTACCTTATGGCGGACGAGTATTTATCCGGCAATGTACGCGAAAAGCTGCGTATTGCTCATGTTGCAGCCGACCAAGACCCGGCATTCCGCATCAATGTAGAAGCGTTGGAACAGGTGCAGCCCAAGGACTTGACGGCGGGCGAGATAACGGTCCGATTGGGTGTCACATGGATCGGGCCGGAAATCATCAAGCGGTTTGCCGATGAACTTTTTCAGTCAACCTACCGCGAACAGAAAATAGCTGTCCGTTACAATGAATACCTGAATAACTGGTATATTTCCAACAAGAGCCAGGGCAACGATAATATCCGCGTCACGAACACCTACGGCACAAAACGTATCAACGGCTATCATTTGTTGGAGAACGCACTCAACCTGCGGGCCACCAAAATTTACGATACAATCTATGACGAAAACGGCAAGGAGCAGCATAAACTCAATGGTCCTGCCACCGAAGAAGCACAGGCCAAGCAACGGATGATAGAAGATGCTTTTAAAGACTGGATTTTCAAGGACCGTGAACGCCGGGAAAGCTTGGTGGCGCTGTACAATGAAAAGTTCAACTGCATTCGCCCCCGTGAGTACGACGGCAGCCACATCCAGTTTTTCGGCATGAACCCGGAAATCGCGCTGCGGCCCCACCAGCGCAATGCCATTGCACATATTTTGTACGGGCACAACACACTGCTGGCGCACACTGTCGGCGCAGGAAAAACCTATGAGATGGTCGCCGCCGCGATGGAGAAAAAGCGATTGGGATTATGCAGCAAAACACTTGTCGCCGTGCCAAACCATCTGACAGGCCAGTTTGCCAGTGAAGCACTGAAGCTATACCCCAACGCAAACATCTTGGTGACAACGCAGCGCGATTTTGAAAAGTCAAACCGTAAACGGTTTTGTGCCAAAATCGCCACCGGCAACTATGACATTGTGGTAATCGGTCACAGCCAGTTTGAAAAGATTCCACTTTCCGATGCCAGAAAAGCCGAGTTTATCCGCAAGCAAATTGACGAGCTGGAGATGCAGTTGGAGAGCATGGACAACAGCGACAGCCGTCTGACCGTCAAGCAGTTGGAAAGTAAGAAAAAGCAGTTGAAAACCAAGCTGTCAAATTTGCTGGACGCCCCGAAGCGGGATGATGTGGTGACTTTTGAGGAACTGGGTGCAGACTCCCTCATGGTCGATGAAGCACACAATTTCAAGAACCTCATGACCGTTACAAAGATGCACAACATCGCGGGTATCAGCACCACCGAGAGCCAAAAGGCCAGTGACCTGTTTATGAAGTGCCAGTACCTTGATGAAATCACCGGGGCACGCGGCGTAACGTTTGCCACAGGCACCCCCATTTCCAACAGTATGACCGAGCTGTATACCATGCAGCGCTATTTGCAGCAGTACACCTTGGAACGCAACGGCCTTGCAAACTTTGACAGTTGGGCGGCCACCTTTGGCGAAACCGTCACAGCCATCGAACTTGCGCCGGAGGGAACCGGCTACCGCACAAAAACACGCTTTGCTCGTTTTTTCAATCTGCCAGAACTTATGGCAATGTTCAAAGAATGCGCTGACATTCAAACAGCAGATATGCTGAAACTGCCTGTCCCTGCTCTTGTGGGCGGCAAGCCGACCAACATTCAGCTAAAGCCCTCCGAAATACAAAAGCAGATGGTGACAGAATTGGGCGAACGGGCCGACAAAATCCGCAATAAAATGGTAAAGCCCTATGAGGACAATATGCTTAAAATCACTAACGACGGACGCAAGGTGGCGCTGGATCAACGCTTGATCGACCCCGACTTGCCCGACGATCCTGACAGCAAGGTCAATATCTGTGTGGGCAAAATTTTTGAGATATGGGAGCAGACCATGCCTCAACGCAGTGCGCAGCTTGTTTTCTGCGATCTGTCTACGCCCAAGGCGGGCGTTTTCAATGTCTACGATGACATGAAAGCAAAGCTGATCGAACGCGGAATCCCCGAAACAGAAATTGCCTTCATCCATGAAGCGAACACCGATGCCCGCAAGACGGAACTTTTCGGAAAAGTTCGCAGCGGTGCAGTTCGCGTTCTGATGGGCAGCACCGCCAAAATGGGAGCCGGAACCAATGTCCAAAAGCGGCTGATTGCGTTGCACCATCTGGATGTACCGTGGCGGCCATCTGATATTGAGCAGCGTGAGGGCAGAATATTACGACAGGGCAATGAAAATAAGGAGGTCTATGTTTTCCGTTATGTAACGGAGGGAACATTTGATGCCTACTCATGGCAGCTTATCGAAAATAAGCAAAAATTCATCGGGCAGATTATGACCTCAAAATCTCCGGCTCGCAGCTGCGATGATATGGACGAGGCTGCACTGTCCTACGCCGAGGTAAAGGCATTGGCGGCTGGCAATCCGCTTATCAAGGAAAAGATGGACTTGGACGTGCAGTTGACCCGTCTTAAAACACTGAAAGCTGCCCATGACAGCCAGCGTTATGAACTGGAAAATAAAATTGCCATCGGCTTCCCGGCTGAAATCCGAAAATGCAAAGAACAGATTGAAAATGCCACGGTAGACGCCGCCACCGTAAAGGAACACTCCGTAGTGGATGCGGACGGCAAAGATGTTTTCTGTATCCAGTTGGAAAAGGAAGTTTACTACGAAAAAGAACCTGCGGGGAAAGCCCTGTTAGGTCTGCTGGGCTTGGCACTGAATAGCGAAAAGCCCGTACCTATCGGGTATTTCAAGGGTATGGAACTGCAAATCCAACATCTGCCTTTTGGCAACGAGTACCATGCAAGATTGGCTGGCTCTGGTACATATAGCACTCAACTGGGAGCTGATGTTCTAGGCAATCTGACACGCCTTTCCAATTTGGCAAATGGTATTGAACCGAGCATTGAAAAGACCCGCAATATGCAAATCCAGTTGGAACAGCAGCTTGCCAGCGCCGAGGAAGAAGTCAAGCGGCCATTTCCACAGGCAACGGAACTGACTGAAAAGAGTAAGCGTCTTGCGGTGCTGGAGGGACTGCTGAACATGAACGACAAAGACATTGTGACCGACACCGAGCCGGAACAACAGTGTCAGACCGACAATCGACAGCGTGGACAGGAGGAACGATAAATTTTATGATTAAAGGCAGAAAGACCAATCGTATACGCGACCACCCCAAGGATGAAAGGAGTAGTTTTTATGAAAAAATCTATTGTTGCATTGGGCATAGTATTGGCGCTGTCCGGGTGTGCAGCGGCAGCGGATGAAACTCTTGCGGCTGAACCGGCTGCACTGGTGGAAATCTCACCGGCCACCGAAGAAACTGCGCAGTCGGTGGAAGCTGCTGCAACTGCCGAACCTGCGCAGACAGCAACCCCTGCGCCGACACCCGAACCGACACAGGCCCCCACGCCCGCGCCGACAGCAGAGCCTACGGCAGTCCCCACCGCAGAACCCACGCAAGCCCCGGTGGAGGAAACCGTAGCCGCCACTCCGGCACAGGTTAGTATGAGTTATGGTGCGGTGCCGTTCGACCTTGCAGCCGGTACGGAGCAATGGTGGAGCATCGACAGCAGCGACAGCGCATACTGGGCCGTGCAGGAGAACATCAACGCCATCCGTGCGGCGGCGGGACTTTCCCCGCTGGCAATGGACGGCGGGCTGAGCGCGGCGGCAGATGCCCGCTGCGAAAGTTTTGTCGCGGGCGGTGCGTTCGACCACAGCGGCATGACTACCCGCAGCGAAATCTGCGCAGCCGGTCCTATCGGCTCGGCCAGCAGCGTATGCAGCTATTGGCAGAACAGTCCTGCCCACTATGCCAACATCACCAACGCCAGCTTTACAAGCATGGGTGTCGGCTGTTGGTTTTGCTCCACCGCCGAGGGCCAGTATACCTACTGGACTGTCACATTCAACTAAAACTCCTACTTGTTTTCATACACAAATTATGATATAATTTTTGTATGAAAGAGAGGTGCTATCTATGCCGAACATTCGTTCAAGCGCAGATTTGAGAAACAACTACAATGACATTTCCTCTTACTGCCATGCCTACAACGAGCCGGTCTTTA
>ERZ773131.1495-NODE-1495-length-16727-cov-8.985545_pt1 | contig 16727 bp, 17 predicted proteins | sample MGYA00511082_ERZ773131 | MGnify/ENA primary metagenome ERZ773131 (study PRJEB29015, sample SAMEA2737813) | human gut metagenome | biome: human gut; feature: human-associated habitat; material: faeces | place: China | collected 2012 ... | reverse complement strand
CATACTGTATCTTCGCATGCTCATATTGATCTACTTCTCCAAAACTTTTCGAAGCACTAAAACCTCTTGCAAATCCATACGGGTTACATATTCTGTCCAAGCATACCAACAATGTTGTTTTCCCTGTTCCATTTGCCCCAACAAGCAAATATACACCTGAACGTTCAGGCAACACAAATTCTAAGTGATGAATATTTTTGGTATTATCTATCGTTATCTTTCGCATTTTGTACCCTCTATTATCTTTTCCTATTTCTCATTACAAACTGTATTAAAGTTATTTGTTATCATCAGTATCTTTCTTTTTTCCATACAAAATTTCAACTATCGTACTTGCCAAAGCTTGCACAACTGTATATGTAGCACCTATAATTCCTGAATCAGCTATTTCTACATTTATTTTATTGGTACTTTCTGATAAAAGCATCATCCATAAAGTCGTAGCACTCCCCAATGAAAACAGAGCTCCAAAAAGAGCTAAAACCTGTGCAATACTATTAGGATCATCGACTTTCTCTGGACATATTGCATAAACAATCAATGTAAAACAAACACTTATTATAAGCATCATCATCGGATATTTTTTGCTGGTTCTTCGTTCTTCTTTTTTCAGAACCTCCACTCTGTCGTCTTTTTCTTTAAATCCTTCTACTGTATAGCCCAGTACCAGTTTTATCCCATGCTTTCTCATTTCATTATGGATCATGGATGCCATATCCGGGTCAAAAGGGTTCATCAGCTGCTTAGGCCGCTGGACAATCGTAACATCCATGCCAAGCTCCCTCAAATTTTCTGCCAGTTCCAGACCAATAAAACCGCCACCTGCCAATACAGCCGATTTTGGATGATTCTTATTTATATATTCCTTTATCCGAAAAGTGTCTTCTACAGTACGAAGTGTAAAAAGTTTATCAATACCTACTCCGGGAAGTCTCGGCTGTGTAGGCTTTGCACCTGGAGAGAGGATTAGCTTATCATAGTTTTCTTCAAATATTTCACCGTTTTCTAAATTCTTCACTGAAACAGTTTTACTTTCGGGATGTATTGAGATAACTTCATGATGAATTTTCATGTTAATACGGAAGCGTTTAAAAAAACTCTCTGGTGTCTGTAGTGTAAGTTCTTCCGGATCTGTAATCACGTCTCCAATATAATATGGAAGCCCACAATTCGCATAGGATATGTATCCGGATCTTTCATACACAGTAATTTCTGCATGTTCATCCAGTCTGCGTATTCTTGCTGCGGCTGTAGCTCCTCCTGCTACACCTCCTACGATTATTACCTTCATCTTATTTTTCCACCTTTCCTGAGTAAGCTGCAATGCCACCGATATTATTTACTTTAGAATATCCCATTCGTTGCAAAATCCCAGTTGCCTGACGGCTCCGGGAACCGGAATAACAGTATACAAACAGAGGGATATCCTTATTCTTCGCTACAGAAATAATATTGTCTAGTTGCTGCAACGGCACATTTTTACTTTCTGGTATATGTCCTTCCTGATATTCCTGCGGAGTACGGACATCCAGCAGAACTGCACCAGCAGTCCTTTTATATTCTTCTATGCCTTGATTAATATTCGACTGTTTAAAGAAATCAAAAAATCCCATTAGCACACCTCCCTAAAGCATTTCTAAAATCGCATTCTTAGGTCTCGCCCCTGAAACCTGCTGTACAATCTTCCCATTCTTCATAACCACTAAAGTCGGAATGCTCATAATACTGAACTTATTTGCCAGTTCAGGCTCTTCATCTACATTAATCTTTCCAACTTTAATATCCCTACGCTCATCTGCAATCTCCTCTACAATAGGTACTACCATACGGCAAGGCGCACACCAAGATGCCCAAAAATCTAAAAGAACGGTTTTATCGGAATTCAGTACTTCGTTCTCAAAATTATTTTTATTGATATTAATAGCAGACATTTTACAGTCCTCCTTATCTTTTTCTTTTTGTAGCTTTATTATAGTCTTAATTTCATTTGTTTTCCGTGATTACATCACCATACCACATTAAATTAACTTCTTGCCATACCATCTACACTTAATATAACACCTGTAATGTAACTCGCCTCATCTGAAGCAAGAAACACAAACGCATTGGCAATATCTTCTGGCTGTCCAAGACGACGCAATGGAATTCTTTCAATCATAGGTTCGATAACTTCCTTTGGCACAGCTTTCATCATATCAGTTTCTGTAATCCCAGGTGCAACAGCATTAACACGAATACCTTTGCTGGGATAAGGTCCTTAAGTTTTGGTACAAGAAGCGCACCAATCAGCATAACACCGGCACCCGCCATAAACTGCTTCATGCCCTGTGACTTTGCACCCGGGTTATCATTACCATAACCTTCAAGCAGATTTACAACGCCAAGAACTGCAAGACCACCGCCTACTGCAATGATAACGACCTTGAGTGCTGATACACCGCTTGTAAGGAACGATGTATAGTCAAGCAGGATAAGCAGGTTTGCAAGCAGCTTGTGTGAAGCAAAAAATGACGCAACACTTGAAAGTAAGTTAGAGCCTGACATGGCAGTCATGGCATAATTCATAAGTAAATTCATAATAAATAATCTCCTTTTAATCTCTTATTTTTCGACCCTCCGTGATATAATAAGAGCGGTCTATTGTGGTGATAGATCAGGAGCAGCGGCAAATACACACATGAAGGATTCTCCCCTCATTTATTCTTTTTACTGTAAAGCCGCTGCTTCGTTTTGCTCTGCTTTCTTCATCATCCCGGCTTCCTCTATGGCAAAGTTCACCAGATCATCCGGATACTTCACTCCGGTAAGGTCAAGTTCTATGAACTTATCCTTCTTGGAAAACTTCGGTCTGCCATATTCGGAAACATATTTCTCAATATCAAATTGATTTTTCTTGTCAAAATCCGAAAGCTCTTTGTACATCTCGTGTGCGGTTATATCAACCTTATCTGAAAAGAACGGTCTTACTCCACGCACCTGCAATATACATTTGCCGCCATCCATAAGAGCCAGGCGGTCTTGGCTCATAAGCTCTCGTCCAAGTTTCTGATAGTTCAGACCATAGGACTGAGATGTTCCTCTGGTATCAGATGTGTTGTATGTGTCAATAGTTTCCTTACCCAGCACTTCCGACAGATCTTTTAATGTTGACTTTTCCTTGCCACCTAAAAACAGAAATGTATCGCAGTTACCCTCGATCGTCTCTGCGTTATCCTTATAAATTGACTTTAACTGTGCCTTAGACTGTAGGATAATGGAAGCCGATATCTCTCTGCTTCGTATGGTTGCAATCAGCTTGTCAAACTTCGGAATCTGTCCGATGTTTGTGAACTCGTCTAAGATACACCTAACATGTACCGGGAGCTTTCCATGGTATTCATCGTCTGCAATCGTACAGAGCAGATTGAAAAGCTGTGTGTACATGATTGATACCAAAAAATTAAGGGAATCATCTGTATCCGAAATAATGACAAACAATGCTGTCTTTCTTCTACCGATGTCCCCTAAGTCGAGTTCATCATATGCTGTTATCTCCCTGACTTCCTTGATGTCAAATGGTGCAAGTCTCGCACCACAGGAAACCAGAATACTCTTGGCTGTCTTACCTGAAACAAAATGTCAAAGACTTTTTAGTACCCATACATTTCATTGCATGAAAAAAGCCACTGTAGATTTCTCCACAATGGCTATAAAGTCATTTTTATTCACTTTTGATTTTCGGCAACCTCATGCCCAAACTGGAATAGGTTTGACACTTTAATCGGGACTGAACTCCTTATCGGTAATGACATAATGAAATTCATCTGCACCAAAGGTATCTTTGTCCAGATCTGTAATAGTAAATGTAGTTCCATCAAATTTCATATAGCCGCTGGTGCCGTCAACAACAACGCCATCTTTTACAATGTCCAGATAAACAATTCTATCGATGCTATTCAACTCATAGGCCTGCCAACCGTCCACACCCTGAAAATAGGCTGTAACATTGGCAAACGGTTCATCGTTTTCCTTCTTGCAGACAAGATAACTGGCACTGTCCTCCGATACCCAGGTGGCAGTCATTCCCCAAGGACCTTCCGTTGATACATATCTCCCAAATTTATGGTCGTTGGTACGGTTAATTATGAGTCCTACAAAAGAACCAACAACGAGTACAAGAATAAGCACAACGACACCAACAATGATTTTTACATTCTTCCTCATGATAAATTCACCCTTCCATAAATTCATCTGTTAAGAATATTCTTATTTTTCGCTCTTATTGAACATACTAATTATACCACAATATATGCAAGTTTTCCATATGCTTTTCTACCTATGCCGTATGCTGATTTGCCCTAACATCATTCTCAATCAGCCTCTTTATCTTGTCCTTCATGCTTTCTTCGGCATCCTCATTGAAATGCACTCTCACAACATACATTGTGCCACCTATCTGCTTTCTGAGTGCTACCGGTGTGTGTGATTTTCTATTCTCCATTTGTGTTCTCCTTTATGTCTGCCTGGTAAGGAAGAGCCTCTTTCAGCTGACAACCGGAAGCTGACAACCGACCTCTAAAAACTCTCAATTCCTTTTATTTATAGTTACTTTTCCTAAATTTACTTTTTCTCAAATATTCCGTTGCTTTCGTTGTCAGAACTATATATATCCCTTAAAAACATAGTAAATATAAGGTTTTATAGAACATAGAACCGACAACGGGGTTGGCAACGGGATAGACAACCAGCCGACAACCTATCAGGCATTTATCTCTCCATCCACTCCGGTGGCAATGATAACTGCTCCATCTGCTCCTTGGTTATCGGTTGAAAATCCTGACCTCTGTTGTCAGGCTTCTCCCATCCTTTCTGCCTGCGGTATGGTTCAGGAAAATGTCTTGGATTACTAAAGGCAATCCAATCACTGCAGTTATTCATAATGTCATTAATCTCACGAATTTCCCATTGTGCCGGATTTCCGTCATTTCCCAATGCCTCAGAATATAACTGCCTTGAACATACCATGCTTCCCTCGTAATGCTCCAAATAGTCAAGAATCAGCTCTTTCTTGGTATCTTCCTGCATAAACTGCTTCTGATACTCACAAAGCTCTTTTTCCATCTCTTTCGGAAGCCTCAGCTGGCATTTGCCACTCCTGTAGATTTCCATAGCCTCTGCCCACATCTGGTCGATATATTCCCTTGATGTCTTTTCATCATCGAGTATATGAGTTTCCGCCTCTTCCATATTGCAAAGAATAGGCAGAAATCTTCGGTTTCCCGACCTGTCCATAGGCAGGAAATCCAGCGAATTTGATGAACCGGCAAACACGCACTGCCTCTTGTGGTCTTTGGGATGCCTGTCGTATGGGGTCTTGTAAGTGTCTTTCTGTCTGCTCATAAAGGACTTGGTATCTTCCACATTCTTGGCATTGAGAATTGCCACCATTTCAGGGAACTCTATAATCAGATGCCCCTGTATTTTTCGGTATACATTATCATCATCCATTTTCTTCAAGTCATCCGTAAACCAGTCATCTTCCATGGCAAGGAAACGCAGAAAAGTGGATTTACCGGCTCCCTGACCACCTACCAGGCAGAGCATTACTTCAAACTTGATGCCCGGGCATGAAATTCTTGCTATCGTCCCTATCATAAAAAGCTTCATTACCTCATAGGTGTACTCACTGACCTCTGCCCCTAAGAAATGATGCAGTGCATAGCGTATCCTCTCCCTGCCATCCCATGTTATGGAATTGATGCGGTCAAGAACCGGATGGTATCTGTTTTCATTTGCCACGACCTTTATCACATCCTCAATCCGCTTTTCGTTGGATAATCCATAATGCTTTTCAAGGTAGACAACAAGGAATTTCAAATCAACATCCGTCAGGCTGTCGCTTTCACGATACCATCCCAAATCCCTTGTAATGTCGATTTTATCCGTAAACATGTTCAGACGGAATGCACCCTGCAGATTAGGGTCATTCATCAAAATCAGACGATAGTTACCGACTGTTTTCCTGACTTCTCCCTTTTCTGTGCTCTCCAGCATCGCCCTGACTTCTCCGATACTCTTCAATTCTTCCTGCAATCGACTTCACCCCCTTTCCAATGTCAGAAACAACAGAAGCTCTGTCAGGGATATCCTTTTCAAGGAGAGTATCAAGCTGATATTCCACTTTACTGATATTCTGCAGAGCTTCTACAAAGCAGGGATGCCATTCCTCATCCATGCTCTTCGGTGCATATTCTGTTTTCCATTTCCTTAACAGATGATAATAGTCTGACAGAACACAAAAACACTGCTTCTGCTCTTCATCCAGTATCTGCTCCGGTGTTTTCTTTGGTGCCATCTTTTTCGGTGGTGCCCGGTTGGTTGCGTCATAATTCAGTCCAAAGTCAGATGCAATCTTCATTGCAGCTTCCTTTGGTGCAAGCCCGAAATATTTTGCCACAAAATCTATCGCATCTCCGGTATCTCCACAGCCGAAACAATAGTATCTCTTATCAATCTTCATGCTGGGAGTCTTGTCTTTATGAAACGGACAACAAGCCAGCCCACTCCGGTTGATTTTGATGCCATACTGCATAGCCACCTGCCTTGCAGTGACATTTTCTTTCACTACTGCAAATACATTCATGCTTATCCCAATTCCTCTCCCCTTGCTTTTTTGTGTGCTGGTGTTTCTGCCACCTTTGCTCTCTGCTCCTCTACAAGCTTCCTGTTTGCCTCAAGAAGGGCACGGACTGACTTCCTTGCATGTTCCTTTACCTCAGACTTCTTTTGCTCCTTTATGCGTGGATTTTGCAATGTTTCCATTACTTTCCCGGCTACTTTCTGTGCCATGCCCCTGAGCCTGTTTTCCAAATTATCAAGACACCTTCCGACAAAATCCCGCTTGTCCTTTGGTGTCTTTCTCTCATCCGAGGTCAGCCACTTTTTATATCTGCGAAGCTCCTCAATATCTTCCGCCCTGGTCTGCTCTGCCATTGTATCAGATACTGCCTCACACGCTTTTTCATAGGCATCCTCAGCTACCTGTTCCACAAAATTCTCCATATCCAAAACTCTCATGGTAATCTCATCCAGAACTGCCTGCTTCTCTGCAATTCGCTTTTTCTGATTTTCAATTATAAAGTCCTGCTTTTCAAGATAGCCTGCACCACCATAAACCGGCTCACACTCCACCTGCACTCCGTTTCTCTGTGCTATCTCCAAAAACAATTTTCTGCATTCTGCATCAAAGTTCATTTTCCGGTTATTGTATTTCCCTTTCTTTTTTGCTGGGTCAGGCAGTTCAAAGCCAAGCTCTTCCAGTGCCTTATCCTGCTGGGGACATAATTCTCCATATTTGTTTTTTGCGTCAAATACATGCCTCTCATGAATATGCGGGGTTGCCTCATCCAGGTGCAGTGCCCAGTCCAATATATGAATGTGGGAGCCATATCTTTTATTGAACTCGTCAAAGAACTCTGCTGATACCTTAGCTAGCACATCCGGTGTAACCGCATGGTCTATATTGCCAAGCTGTATCACGCTTTCTTCCGGGCAGGTCTTATTGTTTTTCAGTACATCATCAATCGTTCTGTTTCTCTCCGGATGCCTTGCCTGCTCATTCCTCTCATTCTGTGCATCCACAAAATCTGAATAATGCTCATAGTAATAGGCACGCTCAATTTCTGTAAAATTAAACTGCCTCTCTTGGGAACTGCCCGCAAAACTGTAACCCTGATAGCAGTCCCAGTAAACATTCTGCTTTGTTCTTTCCGAATCAATATGTTCACTGTGCTCCACATCAAAATCCCTGTCATTATGCTTTACATCATAGACTCCATGCTTTCCACTTCTGCCATTATGCCTTGAAGCTTTCATTGTCTTTTCTCTCCTCTCCACTGTTTTGTTTTTTTGATGGCGGAGCCGATAAACCCTTGCGTTTGCGGCAAGTAATACCCAGTACTTATTGTCGCTACGACAATAAACTGGGCAGGGCTTCTGCCCTTGACCTGATGAAGGCTCTGCCTCTCAACTCCGACAAAGGTTGCACCTCTGTACTCTGCTCCGAAGGAGTTGAAATCTGTCATCCCACAGGACGGATAACACAGTTCAACTTCTCCGGTTGCCCTGCATTTCCTGCGGAAATTTGAGCATGAAAAAAGCACCCAAGACTTCTCTCAAGTGCTTTCTGCGAAATCCTATTCAGGCATTCCAATCGTCGGTTCCAATGCAAGACTGCCTGCCGTTGCATAGACTCCGTTCTCCCTGTCCTGCCTGCGGATTTCTTCTTTCATTGCCTGCATTTTTGCACGCTTTTCATTTTTTACACGCTCTTCATATTTCCTCTGCCATCCACTTTCTTTTCTTCGTAAATACTGCTGATGTCTCCTGTCCTTGATTCTGTTAATCCGGTCAATCTCAGCCTGCTCTTCAGCAGTAGGTTCTGTCATCATTGCCGGTGGAACATACCGACCAACAAAATTGAAATAGATTTCAATCTCCTGCGTGGTTTGGATGCTCCCCTTTCTGTCTCTTTCATGCACCAGCACCTTATCAACAAATTCATTTACCATTGCCGGTGTCAGTTCCTCGAACTTCTCATATTTATCAATCAGTGCAATAAACTTGCCGGCAGAATTTCTGCTTTTCTCATATTCTGTGAGCTTCGCTTCCAGCTCCTTAATCTCTGCATCCAGCTCCGCTTTTTCCCTGGCATACTGCTTATCAAGAACCTCATATCTGCTGTCCGGTAGTTTGCCGAGAATATTGTCCTCATAAATACGGCAGATTAGCTTCTCCAGCTCCTCACAGCGATTTCCAGCCACTGCGATTCTTGCCCTGACCTTTTTTACCTCTGCATCCTCCTGTGTTGACTGTGCCATTGTTATGGTGTCTATGAACTCGCTCCGGTCATACTTTGCATATTCAAAGATTGCCCTGAGTGTGTCTCCTATCAGTTCCAGCACCACTGACTCGTTAATCCTGTGCTGTGTCTTGCACAATGTTCCGCAAGGTACCTTGGTATAAGCAGAACAGGTATACTGGGCAATCCTCTTTCCATTGCTTGTCCGGTGCACATACATTTTTGCACCACAGTCAGCACAATACATAAGACCGGTAAGAACATGATGCTCTCCCCATCCGTCCGGGTATCTCCTTACATTTTCCCGTAATTTCTGCACTGTATCAAAGGTCTGCTGGTCAATAATCGGCTCCTGCGTATTCTCAAATATTACCCAGTTGTCCTCTGATACATAATGGCTCTTTTTATCCTTAAAATGCTTCTGTGTTTTAAAATTGACCGTGTGACCTAAGTATTCCCTTTTCTTCAATATCCCGACTACTGTAGAAGAACCCCATCCATAAGGGTCTTTCACTTTCTTGTTTCTGTTATTCCCCTGCCCGAAGCGTGCCATATGCACTGCCGGTATTTCCACTTTTTTCTCCTGCAGAAGTTTTGCTATCTGATAAGGACCCAGCCCATCAATAGTCCATTTGAATATCAGCCTCACAATTTCGGCAGCTTCTTCATCCACAATCCAATGGTTTCCGTCATTTTCATCTTTCAGGTATCCGTATGGTGTAACACTTGCCACATGCTTTCCGGATTTTCCCTTGGATTTGAATGTGGATTTTATCTTTTTGCTGATATCCTTGGCATACATTTCATTCATAACATCCCTGAATACAAGGAAATCGTCATCTCCATTGTAACTGTCATGATTATCGTTAATTGCAATCAGACGAACTCCCTTTTTGCGAAAGAACTCCCGGAGCTGACCTACCACAAGATAATCCCGCCCTAACCGGCTCATATCCTTTAGAATAATGGTTTCCACTTCTCCATCTTCCACAAGCTGTATCATAGCCTTAAAGGATGGTCTGTCAAAGGTTGTGCCGGATATACCATCATCAGTGAAGTGCCTGAACCTGGTCCACCCTTTTTCTCTGCAATAATCTTCCAGCAGCTTCTTTTGATTTGATATACTGTACGACTCCCCAAGGTTCTCATCCTCTCGGCTTAATCGTTCATATAATACAATTATTTTCTCACTACTCATGTTCTGCTCCTTTCCTCTGTATTTGAGCCAAAAGTAATAAGCTCAAAGAGAATCTTTAATCTGTTAAGGTACTAAAAAGTCTCTTTCATCTTATTACACCGGCAGCAAGTTTGTACTTTTTGTACTGTCTTACTGCAAAATGATTGGGTTTATCCGCTTCCAGCTCCTCAAACAATAAATCTACGGCATTTTTGAAATTCTCATCGTCCTCTCTGGCTTCGCTGGCATCAATCATATCAATCAGCATTGCGAAATTCTGCTCCTCTTCCGGAGCTTCATACCAGATATAAGCGATAAGTGCCGTGTAATAGAGCTTTTCAGCCTTGACCCAAAAGTCCTCACCGGATTGCTGTCCCTCTCCTTTGGTGTTGACTATAATCGTGTTTACAAGTTTCAAGATATCCTTTTCGCTCCGAATATAGGCGAAAGGATTGTAATGCATGGATTTAGCAAAGTTTATGGTATTCAAAACTTTTATCTTGTACCTGCCCCTCTTTAGCATCTTTCCACACTCAACCAGTACTGTTCCATTCGGATCAGTGACAACATAAGACGAGTGCATCTGCATCAGGTTCGGCTTCACAAAAAAGCGAGTCTTACCAGAACCAGAACCACCGATAACAAGAATGTTTTTATTTCTTGCATACTTCGGCTCTTTCGGTCTGCCCGACATCATCAGCCGTTCTGTCTGTGTCAGAAGAACATTATTTTCAAACACAGAGTCCATATATGGCTCTATGTCCTTGGCATTTCCCCACCTTGCGGAACCGTATTCTACACCCTGCCGGAACTTCTTGGCATTCTTGGCTTTGTAATACACCACAAGTCGGAGTGCTATGCCGCCTGCCACACCAATCAGCAAATCCCTTGGGTGGAAGCTGGGCAAGGGATTGGCAAACAGCTTATCAAAGCGGTTCATGACTGCCATCATCTTATCGGAAGCATTTGTCCCCTCCGATACTCTCCACAACCATGCAACCTTGTCACAGAAATACCCAGCAAAGATATAGGGCAGATTCAAAAGCACCAGCTTCTTGGTATCCATACCGCCTACTTTTGCTTTCAGATTTTTCGGGATAGCCTTCAGGTCTTTGGTTATGCCTTCAATGATGTTACTCAAAGGCTCTGCCCCCTGTCCTTATTCTTTTCCCGGCTCCGTTCTCTGTTCTTATTCTGTGATACTGCATCCCTAAAGCGTTTCAGTTTCTCCCTTACGGAAGTCCTGCCCTTTCGTTTCTCATTACCATAAACAAATTCCTTGAATGCCTGTGCTACTGCATCGGCATCCCTGCCCTTGAAAAATACCACATATTTCGGCGGGTCCGTTGTCTTGTCTTTCTTGACGGCGAAATCAACATTATATTTACGAGCTACCCGCTCAAAGGATTTGATATTGCCGTCCGTCACTTCGATAGACGAAACTCCCACACCTTCGCCAACCAGCTTTTTCACAGAAGTTTTACCATGCGTTTTCTGTGCTTTCTGCCTGCGGTGGTTCAAATACATCCGCATTGCAGCCTTCAAGACGTTGGCATCCAGTTTAGCGTTCTTAATTACAAGAGCGATTGTTTTCTGCGTTACTTCCTCTTGCATAAGTACCTCCGATCTGCATCTTCCTGTGCGTATGCTTCGCTAAGGCGGAACATACAGCCGATGTAATGTAAAGGTCAAACCACTCGCCTTTCACTAAAACCATTTTTAGTGCATACTTGAGAAAACCAATAGATTTTTTCAAGGAGGACTAAAGACTATGGATCAGTGTACTCACGAAGTTCGTGCAGAGTACTGGCGAAAGATCATCCAGGCTTGTGGGCAGAGACCAGCTGGACAATCAGCGAAACGATGGATGGACGAAAACGGCATCCGGGAGCAAAGCTACTACCACTGGCAACGGCGCTTCCGACAACAGGCTTATGCGGAAATGAAGGAGAACGTCTCAGTTCCTGCTGTAACCGGAAAATCGGAGCTGGATTTTGTTGAAATTCCGTGTACTGCCGTTTCGGAAACACACACGCATCCAATCTCCCATGAACCAGCCGCTGTTATCCGGACCGCATCATTTCAGATCGAAATCTCCAATGACATTTCAGATACTCTTCTGAGCCATATCTTACGGGAGGTGTCCCATGCTTGAAGACGCAGCCGGGATCCGTCGTGTAGTCCTTGCGTGTGGTACTGTTGATCTGAGAAAAGGGATCGATGGTCTGGCACCGATCATCGGTGATCTGGCAACGATCATCGGCGATCGGTATGGACAGAATCCTTTCGAGAAAGGAACCCTGTTCCTGTTTTGTGGGAAACGTTCTGACCGGTGCAAGGGGCTTTTATGGATGGGAACGGGGTTTCTGCTTTTGTACAAAAGATTTGAGGACGGAAGATTATCCTGGCCAAGAAATATCCAGGAAGCGGCAGAACTTACAGAGGACCAGTACAGGTACCTCATGACAGGATTAAATCCCCTGGATCCCAGGATCAAAGACGTTGATCCGAAGCATATCTATTAAAACGTTTGTGAAAAACAGAGAAAATAAAACGCCAGTCTGACCGCCAAAAAGGGCGGTGTCTATTAATGGAATCCTCTCCGATGAGACGAACCGTTTGTCCTGTATGAAGATAAAAAAGAGAACTTTTGATTTTAAATGCCTCGCATTTCAAGTGACTGGAACAGGGCATCTGGAGACGTTCCGGGTAGGTAAAAATGACGGACCGGTATGGAAACCAGATTGGCATTTATCACCGATTTCTGCTATACTTTCCTTAGAAAGAAAGGCGGACATCATGTGTAAAAAATTCACTCCGGATGAACTGAATCAGATGGACCATACGGCAAAAAACGATGTTATCTTCCAGATGCAGGACCGGCTCGACAAGCTGGAACAGAACTATGAAACCCTCATAGAACAGGTCCGGCTTGCAAACCAGCAGCGTTTTGGTCGCCAGACAGAAAAACTGGATGATATCGCGGGGCAGCTCTCCTTTTTTAATGAGGCTGAAGCGAATTACGATGAAACCGCCCCTGAACCGGTCATGGAAGAGGTTATCGAATCCGCAAAAAAGAGGTCCCGTAAGTCTAAAAAGAAGGGACAGAGGGAAGAAGACCTGAAAGATTTCCCGCAGGAAGAGATTTCTCATGATATACCGGAGCAGGAATTAAACGAAGCTTTTGGTTCGGGGAACTGGAAAAGCATGCCGGATGAGATCTTCTGGCAACTACGGTTCGAACCGGCCAGATGGATTGCGGAGAAACATGTCATCAAAGTGTATGTCGGAACGGATGGGGCACATCAGGATGAATTCCTCCGTGGAGATCATCCGGCAACTTTATTTAAAGGCAGCATTGCGACCCCTTCTCTTGAAGCCGCGATCATCAACTCTAAATATGTAAACAGTAACCCACTCGACCGGATCTCCAGGGATTTTGGAGCGAACGGATTGAATCTGTCCAAGCAGACAATGTCCAATTGGACTGTATGGACGGCAGAGCGCTACTTATCAGTCGTATACGAGATGATGAAGCAATGCCAGCTGAAAGCCCATGTAAACCAGTGCGACGAAACGACCGTGGATGTGATCCATGATGGAAGACCCGCAGGCAGCAAAAGCTATATGTGGGTGCATATCACCGGGGAACTTGGCAAGGTACCGGTCATCATATATGAATACCAGAAAACACGCCATAGTGACCATCCAAAGGCGTACTATAAGGATTTTTCCGGCATTCTTATGACGGATGGGCTGGAACAGTACCACAAGCTGGAGCGGGATCTGGAAGGGATAAAGAACGCAAACTGCATGGCACATGCAAGACGCCATTTCGCAAACGCGATCAAGGCAATCGGAAAAAGCAACCCGGAAGCAATCCAGTCATCTATTGCGTATAAAGCACTGGTAAGGATCGGTGCTGTCTATGATCTGGAAGGTGGGCTGAAGGATCTGAGTCCGGAAGAACGGTTAAAAGAGAGGCAGAGATCCATCAAGCCCCTGTTGGAAGAATTCTTTGCGTGGATCCATGAAATAAAGTCAGATCAGACAGTCCTTCCCAAGGGCGAAACCGCAAAAGGGATTAACTACTGCCTGAATCAGGAAAAATATCTGAAGGTATTCCTGAGTGATGGGGAAGTGCCGATCGATAATCTTGCCAGTGAACGCGCACTGAGAACCTTTACGATCGGCCGTAAGAACTGGATGACGCTGAACACAGTACGTGGTGCACAGGCAAGTGCAATGATCTACAGCATTACCGAAACAGCCCGGGCAAATGGTCTGAATGTTTACTACTACGTAAAGCATCTATTAACCGAACTGCTTGAGATCATCCGTATCGACGGAAGTGTCGATGAAAAAGAGTTAGAGAGTCTTATGCCATGGTCAAAAGATCTTCCGGCTGAGTGTTATAGCAAGCGCCGCAAATGAGCGGCGCTGTATTTGGCGTGGAGCGAAGGATTTGACCTTTACAGTAAACCGGATTTTTTTGACTGTGTGAAACTTTTTCTGTAAAAGTCCTATGAAAGGTTCTTCTATGATACAATAAATATCATTAGGAGGACCTATTATTATGGCAAGACAAAAGAAACCGGTTCACAGAGTACAAATGACAGAGGGAAAGAGGAACATCATCCGCCAGCTCCTCGAAGAATACGACATTGAAAATGCAGAAGATCTCCAGGATGCACTCAAAGATCTTCTGGGCGGCACTATTAAAGAGATGATGGAAGCCGAAATGGATAACCATCTCGGATATGAAAAATCAGAGCGCTCTGACAACAATGATTACCGCAATGGTTATAAACGCAAGCAGGTCAATAGCCGTTATGGCTCTATGGAAATTGAAGTGCCGCAGGATCGGAAATCAACCTTTGAACCGCAAGTAGTGAAAAAACGTCAAAAGGATATTTCTGATATTGATCAGAAGATTGTTACAATGTACGCGAAGGGTATGACAACACGTCAAATCTCTGAAATAATGGAAGATATTTATGGATTTGAGGCTTCTGAGGGCTTCATTTCAGACGTGACGGACAAAATCCTACCGCAGATTGAAGACTGGCAGAACCGCCCGTTAGATGAGGTCTATCCGGTTGTTTACATCGATGCCATCCACTATTCGGTACGAGACAATGGAGTTATTCGCAAACTGGCTGCCTATGTAATTCTTGGCATTAATACTGAGGGGAAGAAAGAGGTTCTTTCGATCACTATTGGAGAGAACGAAAGTGCGAAATTTTGGCTTTCTGTCTTAAATGAACTGAAGAACCGGGGCGTAAAAGACATCCTGATTATCTGTGCGGATGGCCTTTCAGGGATTAAGGAGGCGATCGCAGCCGCTTTTCCTAAAACAGAATATCAGAGATGCATTGTTCATCAGGTACGGAATACTCTTAAATATGTTCCAGATAAGGATAGAAAAGCATTCGCAGCGGATTTAAAAACCATTTATCAGGCATCCGACGAACGAAAGGCATTAGCAGCCCTCGATACAGTCACAGAAAAATGGGCACCTAAATATCCGAACTCGATGAAACGCTGGAGGGATAATTGGGATGCTATTTCGCCGATTTTCAAGTTTTCAACGGCTGTTCGAAAGGTCATTTACACAACCAATGCCATTGAATCCTTAAATTCCACCTATCGGAGGCTAAATCGCCAAAGAAGCGTATTTCCGAGCGATACAGCATTGCTGAAAGCCTTGTATTTAGCGACATTTGAAGCAACGAAACGCTGGACCAGTACAATTCGAAATTGGGGGCAGGTTTATGGGGAGTTGAGTATTATGTATGAGAATAGGCTTCCGGAATAATCAAAAAAGAGGTATGTAAAGACGGGCGGATCCCCCCGCCCGCTCTTGACATATCCAGAAATCGCTGTTATATATAAAGCAATGGCTAAAAGCCTATTTTATAAGCCTTTAGCCATTCTAATCATAGAAGAATCTTATTTACAGAGATTTTTTCATACTCTCGATCTCGAAAGAGGTTCGGGGATTTTTTGTGGCTCTATGTCAAGTGTTAAGGTGGAAACAAACAATCCGTGTAATTTCTCAGTTTCCGGTATCCGCCTGGTATGATATGTTTCAGGATCATGCCTATGCAGAGACCTGTCTGGCACGCATGCTCAGTGGAGCATACCGCCTGGAAATGAATGGTAAAAACATGAGAAGTATGGAATCTATAAACAAGAGCTAAACGGAGCCTCTTACTGCCGCCGTGACAAATAACTTGCTTTTCATTTTTTAAATTCTAAAATTTTACATTCATGTTTTCGCGTCTTTAAATCATAATTGATTCCAACCAGCAGCATATTTCCTGAATAATCTTCCAGATTCTGGAAATATTGTTTTTTTAATATCTGGTGAATTGCGCCTTCGGCCGATTTGTTCCATTTTAGTTCGACAATCAAAGCCGGCTTATCCAGAAATCCTTTTCGCGGTAAATAAACTATATCTGCAAATCCAGATCCCGATGGAAATTCACGATAAACCTGATAAAAGTTTCTGGCAGCGTAGAGTGCCAGTGATACAGTATAACTCAGTGCATTTTCATTATTATACTGTAAATGGGATGTTTCAAAATGAGCCTGTTCCATATAAGCAGCTACTTTTTCTTCGTCTTTTTTCCAGATAGCATTAAGTAAATCAGCTGAGTTTTTCAATGCTTTCGAGACTTCTCCCCAATGGGAAACCGAAACCGCATT
>ERZ773131.1494-NODE-1494-length-16728-cov-32.080909_pt1 | contig 16728 bp, 16 predicted proteins | sample MGYA00511082_ERZ773131 | MGnify/ENA primary metagenome ERZ773131 (study PRJEB29015, sample SAMEA2737813) | human gut metagenome | biome: human gut; feature: human-associated habitat; material: faeces | place: China | collected 2012 ... | reverse complement strand
CATAGATGAATCTATCCTGCCGGAAGATACTACTTTCGGTGTCCGTATTAGTGGTGACAGTATGGAACCTGAATTCCACGATGGTCAGATTGCATGGGTATTACAGCAGGAATCTGTTGCTAATGGAGAAATCGGCATCTTTGCTCTTAACGGAGCTAGTCCAAGAAATCGTCCGCACCCCCGTCGTGTTTATTCTTACACAAAAATATCCTTAATTTATAATATTATTCTGAATTTATGATGTAGCGTTAACTCTTCTAAAAATGCAATTATCTCTTCAGCTTTAACCTTAAAAAGACTTTTATCATCCAAATAATCTGCACTAAAAATAACACTATTCAAAATTTCATTTACTATATTTCCTAAATTTGTTCCTCTCATTTTACAATATTGTTCTAAAAACAAACTTATTTCTTCACATATAAAATCCGAATATCGAAACCATTTTATATTTCTAATTAAATCTATTATATAGCAAATGTTATTTTTTATTTTTCTAAACATTATGTCAATCAGAAAAAATCCTGTAGATAATCTAACCAATCTACATTCAATAAATTTAAATTCTTTTCCTAATTCCTCCCTTAAAATAAAGTTTAAACAATTTGAAACAATACATGCTCTCATAAATCTGGCTTCATACTGGAAAAAAATAGGTTTTTGTTCTATATCAATATTTATATACATATGCATTATATCAAAATTATTTATTATCAAATCATTATGAAAAGATAACGGCATACAATTAACGATATCATTCAAAATATTAGATTTATCCGATTCAATTTTCTTATGATATATTCTTTCAAAATTTTTCGTATCTCCTGCTACTATAAATAACGGCATGGATTTTAAATAGTTTTCTGTATAGTACTTTTCAATATCTCCATACTGGATTTTATACACAGAATCACACACACCTATGGGCAATTTCTTTTCATAAATTGATTTACTGAATAATGCTCTCTTCTTCATATTATCCACTTTATTACTCTCCTTTAAATATTCCTCTATAATATGTGGACGTATATTATTGTAAATATCTTTCGTTAACCAACGTCCTGAGAGCACTCCTTGCATAATTTCATAAACATATTTAAAATTTTCAGTGTTCACCAGAAAGTAGTATGTTGTCTCATAAAAGTCTGTATGTGCCCATCTATCAACAATATTCCAATCGATAGAAGAAACATATTCATTTTCAATCATCATATGCTCAAGGCAATGTGCTGTTCCTCCTATATAATCCTGCATTGAGCCTTTTTTTATAGACAGAGCACAATGCAACAAGCCAGAGTTTCCTCCAACCTCTCTTTTGTAATATGGTATTTTGCACCCACCAAAATCAAACAACATATTTTCCATATATCATATCTCCCTTTACTTACTAACATACGCATCTGATTGAATTTTATATAGATAAGCGTACTCTCCATTCAATTTCAACAATTCATCATGACTACCCGATTCTATAATTGTCCCATTCTTTAAAACGTAAATTACATCTGCCAATTTTATTGTAGAAAAACGATGAGCTATTAATATACTTGTTTTATTCTCTACAATACTTTTAAATTTTTTATATAGCTCAAATTCCGCATACGCATCTAAAGATGCAGTTGGTTCATCTAATATAATTACAGGAAAATCTTCTAAAAATGCTCTACTAATAGCAATTTTTTGCCACTGTCCCATTGACAGTTGCACTCCATTATCCCATTCTCTAAATAATGGAGTGTCGTATTTTCGTGGAAGCTTATCAATAAATCGGTCTGCTCCAGACAACTTTGCCGCTTTCTCAATATTATTTCTATTATTCATTTGCCTCACTGAAGCAATGGATATATTCTCATGCACAGTTAATGGATATTTCATAAAATCCTGAAATACAACTCCAATTTTAGATAAATATCCATCTATATCAATACAACTAAGGTTAATATCATTAACAAGGATTTCCCCCTGTACGGGTGTATATAAATTTAAAATCAACTTGATTATGGTAGTTTTACCCGAACCATTCAACCCAACTAAAGAGTAACTTTTTCCTCTCTCAATTACAAAATTAAGATCTTCTAAAATGTATTTTTCTGTATTAGGGTATTTAAACCACACATGTCGAAATTCTATTTTGTTAATTTCTTTAATGTATATCCCCTTTTCTTTTGTAATATTTTCGTTTATTTTTAAAAACTCAAATAAACTATTCACATACAATCCATCTTCATAAATAGATGCCATTGTATTTAATATTGTAATTACTGAATTTCTAAAACCATCTATTGAATTTATGTACAATGATAACTTTCCAATGCTCATTTTTCTAATAATGACATTTATTAACAAATACATTTGCATAATACATATTATTATTTGCTCAATGAAATCCATCCCTATCATTTTTACGGAATATTTACTTTGAATCTTTTTGTCAACTTTTAAAAATTCACCATACTTTTCGTTTATATAATTTATGAAAAAACCGGATGACAAATTCACACGCAATTCTTTTATATTTTCATATTCTGTCATCATATTTTTTAAAAATGAGATAAATCTCATATCTTTAACCCTAGTATTATAAACACTATATTTTTCCAATGATAAATTCAAACTTAAGACTAAAGTAGGAACACATAAAAAAAACAAAATCACCAATAAAACCCAATTAACCTGAAGTAAAATAATCACAGTTCCTATCATTGTTATACTACCTTGAATAAGATTAATTAATGTTTTAATTATACTCATTGATCTTATATTAGATTCAGTATTAACTTTTTGTATCTTGTCATAATTCTCTGAGCTATCAAAATAATCCATTGGCAAATCAGAAATGCATTTCATAATCTTATCTGTAGTAAAAATATTGAGTTTAGCTGATAAAATACTCTCCACATAATCATTAATAATATTAAGCACATTTTGGGCGAATAAAAAAATTGAATAAGCCCCTATCCACAATGCTGCTTTTTTCCACTCGCTATTCAAAATACCTATAGCAGCCGTATCTATAAATTTGCTCCAAATAAGTGTACTAATAGGAATTGCTATTCCTATCAAAATATTTATTCCCCACAAAAAAATAGTATATATTTTAGAACTTAAATAAGACAATTTAATTACTTTGGCTATAACAATAATATGTTCTCTGATTTTTTTTACTTTCATTTCTTAACCTCTATATTTTAAAATAAATAAATAAAGAGATACTATTGGGTACCTCAATAATATCTCTTTACTTAATTTAATAACTCTTATGCATTTCGCGCAATCACAAAGTTTGCATGACGTGTGTTCACACTTTCTCCGCCGCAATATCCTACGCACCAGCCTGAGCCTTTATTGTGACTTGCTGCTGTTCCAGTAGGTCCAGAGCATACACAGCCAGATATTGGACTTACATAATCCGCTTTACTCTCCAAAGTTTCAACGTTTCTTCCTAAAGGATTCACTAATTTCATGCTTCTTACCTCCTAAAAAATATATTGTTATATTGTTATATTATTAATAATAATAACCTATGTAAGTTCTATATCCTGAATATGTTTAAGTATTTCAGGATTAGTTTCCATTACTTGATGATACATTATAAGCTCACCCTTCAACTGATCTCGTTGATATTTGCATAATTCATTTTTTGCCTCTATATCAATTCCATTTTCTCTATAACAAGCTGCATAACACATATTACACAGATTAACCGCCCAGCAGTTTTTACATTGTTCCACAGAAGCTTTTTCATATTCTTCTAAGTAATATTTTTTTACTCGTTCTAGCTCTATTCCCTTACTTATATTTCCTAAAGAAGGGGATTTTCCAACACGCTCGCATAAAGCAATATCTCCATTTATATCAACATAAATACGACGTCCACCTGGAATACAGCAACCATTTCTCTTCATTTTTTCACAAGGATGATCCAACAAAAATCTTTTATGCACACGTACTAGTGCATCTCGTGCAAGTGTACAAACAACACTTTCATCTGATGATTGTTTGGGAAGCTCTTCTGCAAGCCATATATCTATAGGTGGTACAGCCCCTATAATATCCTCTCCCTCAGGAAAATATGTATAATCAATATCCTCTTTTCGCAAACTTCCACTCTCCACATAAGAATATTTTACATCAATTCCTGCTGGCAGATAATCTAGCTTTTCAAAAAATTCTTTTATTACATTTAGTTTTTTCCTAGAATACGGTGGACATACGACAACATTAAATTTTATATGCGTTTTTGCATTATCTCCATATGCAATAAGAAGGTTTTTTAACCCATCCATTGCTTTATTAAATGTCCCATTGCCTTTGATATCCACTCTGTAAGCATCATGTATAATTTGAGGCCCATCTATGCTGCACATTATATAACAATTGTGTTCAGCAAAATACATTGCTCTTTCCAAAGTCATTAATGATAAATTTGTTGTAAATGCAAATACCAAGGTCTTATCCGGCATGATCATTTCGCTGTATTCAATAGTTTTTTTCATTACATCATAGTTAATTAACGGTTCGCCTCCGTAAAATGCAATTGATAATTCTTTTTCACCTGAATGCTGGCTTACATAATCAATTGCTGCTTTTGCTGTTTCCCAACTCATATCCTGTAAACCATAATTTCTATAATAGTCATTGAAACTATGGTATATACAGTACTTACATCTAAAATTACATTTCTGCGTAACTTCTAGAATAAGACTTTGCAATGAATAATTGTAAATTGCCTTCAATTCAGAATCAGTTTCTCTATCGAATTCTGTATAAGATGCCTGCAGTATATTTTCCTTTTGTATCATCTCAATTATTTCAGATATTGATTCATTTATTTTCTGAACTGGATACTTTCTATATATTACCCTTGTATCACCATCAGAAAAAATCATTTTAAATAAATCATACGTAACTTCATTGCAACTAAAAACTTTTCCGGTTCCCGTATCATATACATATAATCCATTAGTAGTTTTAAAGACCGTTCCCAAACTCTTGTAGTTTTTCACTGGAATGGCACTATATAATTTCTCTATATCACCCATCGCTCTTTCTCCTTTCTTGGTCCTATTATAACAAACAAATCCCCATTTTAATTTCTTGATACATATATAAAACAGTTTGATACAAAAAAACTGAATATGTATATCCAGGCTACCTAAAGAACAATTATCCTACCTAGCAGCAATTCGACTGGATTCATATTCGATCTTAAAATCCCCCCCCTAAAGGCTTCAAACCTACAGAATAATGATAGAAAACAAAAGCATCAATTTTGCCTGACTCTCATTCTCCAGAATTATGGCTCTTAAAATCCGATTCGCTGGCTGAAAGAACTCCTATATAATCAGATGACATGCTCAACTTAATAATATAACTTCTACACAGACAGAATTGAGCAACTCTTTGCAAAAGACCTTGGAAGCAAACTGACTAAAAAAACAAAATCTCTACCAGAAGATTGGAGTATCTTACAATAAGTCTATTGGTTACTTCCATTGAAAGTAACCGGCAAATTATAACATGGCAGAATATAAAATTACTCCAACTCTTTGCGAGTTGGAGTAATTCACTATAAATATATGCAATTTTTAATAAAGTTTTCTCTACAAGGTTCCAGTTCTACCAACTGTTTCATCTGTCATTTCTTCTTCCGAACGATGCTTTAGTAGCAATCTCAAGTATCCGTATATATTCAAATCATACACCCTTTCCATCTCAACCATTGCAGAAACTATAAAAACTAATCTTAAAACTTAGGATTATTTTAAATATCTTTTTACAAAGATTCCAAATCATATGGATGACCATGGTACGAGTTTCTGTGAAAATCTATTTCCTTTGTCAAACAAGCTGCCAACAAAATTCAGATAGTAATTTATAAACCCATGCTGCTCTTCAGAACAGCTACTCATTCAACCGTACCAATTATACACCGAATAACAAGCTTAAATCGCTAACCAAGAATATGTGAATTGCCAATATCGTGGATCAGAAAATACACTAAAATATTTGGCGGTTAGGTATCTCCCTTCTATATTATAATACAGTTCTTATTATGTTTCTCTTGCACACCATTACAATGTCAATTATTACAAAATAATATTTCAAATTCTATGCTACCTGTTTCTGTGTTACGCAAGCAATAAGAAAACTTATGTAAATCAAGAATCATTTTTACTAAATATAATCCCACTCCACTACCACCTGTCTCTTTATTTCGTGATTCCTCTAACCTAGTAAATGGCAGAAACATTTTTTGAATTTGATTTTCCGGTATCTGGCTTCCCTGATTAATAACTCTTAAACTTTCTGCATTCTCATTCCCTTCTATTTCTACCTTGATATTTTCATTTTCCGGAGAATAACGTATTGCATTACTGATAATATTACTTATTGCTCTTTTTAACAAATCGTAATCTGCTTTAATATTTACTGCGGTATTTCCCAATTCATCTTGAATAGTTATCCCCCTATGCATAGCAACATCTTCGTATTCATTAATAATTTCCATTACCAACATTCTCAAATCAAATTGTAAAATATTCATTGTAAATCCAGAAGATCGGATTTTGGTCGATGACATTATTTCTGTTTCTAGTTTTTGCATATTTTCAACAATATCAAGACAACGCTTCAGATACTTACTGTGGTCTTTATAGCCTCCCACATTATATAGCATTCCTTGTAAATGTCCTTTCAATGCGGTAATTGGTGTTTTTAATTCATGTGATGCTGATGAAAAGAAAGAAAGTTGCTGTTTTTCCATATTTCTTTCTTTCTCAATTTCCTCTCGTAAACTTTTATTTGCACATTCCAATTCACTAAGTGCTACATCTAAATGTCCCGATAGTTCATACAAACTTTCTTCTATTCTTCCCAGTTCATCTTCCCTACCTGTGTCAACGTAATCGACAAACTTGAGATCCGCAAGTGTTTTTGCCAACTTTGATATTCTTATCACCGGAGCTACTACATGTTTCGCGTATAATGATGATAATACTAGAGAAATAAATATGATTAAACAAAAAAGATACGGCACTATTTCTTTTAAAGAATCTTTATATAAATTTACTCTTTCACCGTTGGATAACACATACGTATAATATAAACCCTTTCCTCCTTCGGGCTTAAACACATATTTCTTTTCTACGTTTGTTCTCATCTCCCACCCTGCATCTTGATAATCTGCAGCATACTGCATATCACTTCCGTATTCAATTTCTCTACCTTCATCATCTGTTAATTTTACCATAACATCGTAACTTTTCGTCAATTCTACCAGCTTTTCCTTACATTCTTCTATCGTCATATCAGAAAATTGATCTATGGTCTCCTTAAAAACAGAATCTATATTTTTATTTATCTTATCTAAATAAGTATGGGGTGTAACAAAAATAATAAAAAGATATGTAATCATCCCTATGCTAACTTGTATAACTAAAGTAAGCAAAAAAACCTGTACGCTTAAATGAGATTTAATATATTTTATCAACTTTATATCCTACTCCTCTAATAGTTTGAATTATTTCATCACCTATTTTTTTCCTGATATTTTTTATATGATTATCAACAATCCTTATGTTTCCCATATACTCATACTGCCAAACACGTTCCATCAATATTTCTCTAGTTAATATTTTTCCTTGATTTAGAATAAGTTCGTGTAAAATATCAAACTCTCTTTTCGTCAATATCACTTCTTTATCATCAACAAAAACCTTATAATTATCCAAATCTAATTTTACGTTTTTATAAATCACAATACCTATTTCCTCACTATATTTATTTCTTCTCAAAATTGCGCTTATCTTCCTTAACAAGACAGGTATTGAAAACGGTTTTGTAATATAATCGTCTGCTAACAAATCCAATCCTTTTATTTGATTTTCTTCACTTGTAAGTGCACTTATCATTATAATAGGAACTTGAGATCTTTCTCTAATGACCTCGCAAACAGCGTAACCATCAATTTTGGGAATCATTATATCTAACAGAATCAAATCATATTTATTTTTTTCAAATTTGTCTATTGCTTCAATCCCATTATATGCCTTGTCCGTCTTATATCCATTATCATTTAAAAAAAACTCCAACGTTTCTTGGATATCTTTATCATCTTCAACAATTAAAATTCTATGCATAAGCAATCTCCTTCTTTAAATATAGATAAACATCCATACTAAAACTAATGTGACTAATATCGATAAATTCCACAAAACAATTATAATATCATTTCTCATCATGTCAAGAATCCCTCTTAGATGCTTGAAGCTTCTTTTCAATTATTAATCATAATCCCCATTACACGAACATCTGGAGAACTTATGATAACCGTCAAATAATAATACGGTCAAATTTAAAATTACTCCAGCCCTTTGCGAGTTGGAGTAATTCACTATAATTCACATTCGATTTTGATTTGTTGGAGTTTTCACTCCAAGGTGCCAAATCTGCCAACTATTCATTTCTCATGTCTTTACTTGGTCGATGCTCCAGTAAAAATTAAAGATATCCGGCATTGCTTCCTAAATAAGAAAAGATATTATTGTACACAGTAAATTAAGTAAGATACTCTTCTTTGAGAAAGCTTTCCTTCTTTTTTAGGTGAATTAGTAAAAATAATTATATAACTGCAAAAACACTAAAACTTACTACCTGATATTTTCTTTTCAATTAATACTATATTACGCCAATTCCTCCACCAAACCTGTTTTGAATGTTTTTGTAACCATTTTCGCTCATAGGTAATGATACCTTATTTCGGAGAAATACCTGCCCTTTTGTAATCTTCGTGACAAAAAGAGTATTAACTAATATCGATTTATGAATTCTAAGAAAGGTAATTTTAGACTTATTCAATTCAAATTCGATATCATCAAGTTTTTTACCATATATTTGCTTTACCCCAAATATTGTATTGATAAAAATGGTTTTCTTATCACTTTCATAATACAAAATATCCTTCAACGATATTTTGAAAAAAGATCTATTGAATTTATATTCAAAAAATACTGATGTTGTCATTAACTTTTTGTAGGCAGCAATTATATTTTTCTCAAACTCTTCCTGACTAAATGGTTTCTTCAAAATCAAAAAAGGTTGGATTTCTAAGCAAATTTTTACATCGTCCATCTGCTTTGTAAAAAAAAATTATAATTGCTTTTTCATTTGTAGTTCTTATCTTTTTTATAAATTCAATATTCATACTTCCTTGTATTTTTGTATCCAACCCTATGATATCATAATAACCCTTTTCCTCGTCAATTGCCCTCTCCACTTCTTCAACTTCCGAAAAAACATCCGTATCAAAATCAATATAATACTTTTTACCTAATATACTAATATGTTGATCCAGCCAGCCAGAAATATTGTGATTCATTGACATAATTGCAAATTTAATCATTTTCTTACCCTCATAAAGCAAAAATAAAGAAGTAAAAATTATCCTACGTTATTATTTCTCTTCCATTTTTAATTTCTTCATTTGCGCCATCAAGCCTCTTATTAGCTCTTTATCATATTCATCTAACGTTTCAAATGCATCAAAAAAATCCTGGTATTTCAAAACACATTGATTTAACATAGCATTTTGCTCTATTGTCCATTTACTATCTGAAAGCCCTAATACATAATCTGTAGAAACATTATAATACTGAGAAATTTTGTAAAGCAAATCAATTTGTAATGTTGTAATATCTGTTTCACATCTACTCAATGTTTGTTGAGAAATTCCTAATTCAGAACTAACCACTTCTTGAGTCAAGTTACGAGCTTTCCTTAAAAGTTTTAAACGGTTTAACATATCATATACCTCACTATTATTCGATATATAATATCGTAACTTTTTTCCCTGTCTAAATTACTCGCATTATTGGTATTAGTTTACTTATATAGTGGGTATATTTATAGGCATAATAATAGCAACGCTTCACAACGTTGCTATCTACTACTTAATTAACTTTATATGCCTTACCATTTTCCAATTTTATAATTTGATCTGCCCGTTCGGCTAAAACATTACTATGTGTTACAACAATTACACATTTTCCCATTTCATGTGCACTTTTATATAACAAATTAATAATCTCTGTTTCCGTTTTTTTATCCAGATTTCCTGTAGGTTCATCTGCCAATAAAATTCCTGCATCACTAGCTAACGCTCTTGCAATAGCCACTCTCTGTTGTTGCCCACCAGAAAGTTGCATAACATATCTTTTAAACTCTCCAGGTAAAATTCCTACTGATTCAAGCAACTTTTGGGAATCGATTTTACCACCTAAACGAACATTTTCTTCTGCTGTTAAATAATCAATTAAATTATAATTCTGAAAAACCAATGATATATGCTTTTTCCTATGCAAATTTAATGTATGTTTATTCACTTCCTGTCCTGAATAAACGATTTTTCCTCTAGTAGGTAAATCAAGTCCTGCCAACAATGAAAGTAATGTCGTTTTTCCAGACCCACTCTCTCCTAAAATTGCATACATTTGTTCCTTCTCAAAAGAAAGATTGATATCATCCAAAATATATTTATCTCTATTGTTATATTTGTAATAAATGTTTTTTAACTCTAATATCATATCAATTACCTCGCATATAGAATATCTTTGGGCTGCTTCTTCATTATAGTAAAACTCATTAATACAATTGCACCAATGATTATTATGAAAATTTGCAGAAAATTTTTTACAAACATTATGGGCGTAACCTGCACATCGACAGCCCCAAGTTCCTCGCTCATTTCATCTGAATTTGTTGGTCCTTCACTTTGTTCTGCCATTACCTGATCACTTTCTCTCTTCTGATCATTTTGCTCCATTACAATATAGTTAGTCATTTTCTCTGCAACAATAGGTGATATAAAGATTGATATAAAAAAAGCAATGCAAGAAATTAAAATTGCCTCTGTTAAAAACTGACCTATGATTTCAAGTTTACTTTTTCCTAATGAAATAAGAATGCCTATTTCTTTTTGTCGTTGTTTAACCCAAAACAAAAAATTCAAAAATACTATTATTATTCCTGCAACCGTACAAATTGCAAATAATAAATTTCCTATTTGAGAAATATTACCAAAGTTTTCACTAAGTTGTTTAACAGCTCCACTATCATCTATTAAATCATATCTCTTCCAATTTATATTTAATTTTTCAATATTCCTTTTTACCTGATTATAGTCTTGACCCGATTCTGTATAAAAAGTTGCATATTGATATAATGGATCTCCTGGAGTTTGATTAACCTTTTCCGGGAAACCCAAATCAGTAAAAATCATATTTTCTCCTCGATATGTATCACCTGGCATTAGAGCTTCTATTGACTTTGCATTTAAATATATTCCAATTATCTCTGCTGTATATACATTTGAATTTTCTCTGTCTTTATAATCATTAAATTGTATTTTATCACCAACACTCAAATTATTAATTTGAGCAATCTCCTCAGATATAACACAAACATTTGAATCCTTTTCGTTTCCCCAGCGTCCTTCTTTCAACTTTAGATTTCCATTTGACACATCCTTATCTTTTTCCATATTTAGATTTCCTCTTAATGTTACAGCTTGCTGATCATTATACTGGTCATTCTCACTATCTTCTATTCTTTTAAAATTGTACGGATTTACAGCAAAAGTCGCAGTAGTAATATTATAGGATTGAATTCCCTCTACTTCAGCTATTCGTTGAACATCCTCCATTAATACAGAACCAAACTGATTATTCGGCATTTTAGATAAAGTTGCTCCATTCGGTAATTTAGTTACAGGTATGTCCATTAAACGTTGTTTGTAGTCAGTAAGATTTACCTCGATTCTAAAACTTCTTTGTGAAGCAGCCTGAGCTGAGTTTTGAATAACGATTTGTGCATTCTGAGTAGAACCTATTGCAAACTCAAAACAGGCAATAACAACAATTGTAATCAAAAATAATGATGTTTTGGTTTTCTTTCTCCACACGGAAAGAATGGCTCTCCTTATAAATCCCATGGATTTAATCCTCCATTTCTGCTAAAATTTCCTTTGGTTTCTTTAAAAATAAACTTAATATAGCGATTAATATAGCAACGAATATAATTCCGGTCTCAAAAATAAAAACCTGACATACAACATCACCATTTATCGTGGTATCTAAATTTATTCTTGAAACCTGTGCTTCATTAAATAGATCCATCGCTAAATTTGTAATTTTAGTGCTTAAAACCAAACCTATGATAACTGATAGGGATAATAGAATTTCCGATTCTGTAAGTACTTGGAAAAATATGTTTCTTTTTGTATAGCCTAAACTTAAAAAAACACCGATTTCTTTTTTTCTATCACGAATCCAAATACAGTAAAGCAAAGTAATTACAGCAAATGTGATAAGAGTAATACCCCACAAAACTAAATTACTGATTCGTTCTATCTGTTGCAACTGCATTTGTACTTTTTGATATGTACTATCGGATGTACTGATTTCAGCATTTTCGCCAAAGTAATCCATCATCTGTTGTTCTACATTTTTAATTTTTTCTGGTTCGGCAAGATATAGAACAATTTTACTATATATTTCTTTATTATTTAGTTCAACCGCCACATCCTGACTGACAAATATAATATTTTCTATTCTATAAAAAGAAATCATAGTATCTGGTTGTTTATCTTGAATGCTCGATTCATATATTCCACAAATTGTTCCTTCAACCATTTCACCAGCATTTTCAAAAAATAATTTATCTCCTAAATCTAACGAATTTTGATCAGCTAATTTCTGATTAATCACAATTGCTTTTTTACTTTTATCAGTTATCAGTTCTCCCTTAATAAGTTTCATTTCTAATTCTGCAAATCTGCTATCTTTTGACAAGTCATCATATCCATACAATGTAACCATTTGTTCTCTTGGATTATCCTCTATCTTACCTTTAAAGTTATTAAAGTTATTTGGATAAACGTATTGCTGACTAATTTTATTGATACTTGCTACTTCATTAATCTGTTTTACATAATTGACATCTTCCGCAGAAATATCACAATTATTTTTCTTCTCTATGATTATTTTAGATTGAGTATTCTGCTCAATCTCACTTTGTATATTATTAGTATTCTTTCTAATTGTTAACATAGTAATATTTAAAATATTAACTACTATTAATACCAAAATCAAAATAAATGTACGACTCTTCTTACGAACAATGTACTTGACTGCTCTATTCCCAAAAAACACGCTTAATCACTTCCTAGTCTTCTGTTGTTATTCTCAAAATCACAATTTGATCTGCAATGATACTATTATTATCTTCTTCTCCAAATACATATATAAATGTGTTCTTTTTTATATCCTCTAAAGTTGCCTCTTCATATACCCCTTTTTCATAATATTCTACAAAAACTTGAATATTAGAACCATAAATTATTTGTTCTTCTTTTTGTTCTTTCTTTTGTTCCTCTCCTACGGGCATAGCATATTCATCATTATTTTCTATTCCTATTTTCAATATGCACCCATTCTCTATTAGTTCATCCACGTTCCCACAAACTAATGCTTCTTCGGTATCTATCTGTAAACCAGAATTATCATTAACATCTGCACCTTCCTTTCCAGTATTTTGTGACTGCACTTGATCACTATTTGCTTTATTATGATCATCTTCATTTTGGGTATATTCGCTACTTATTTTATTGTTTCTAAATTCTTGTTCTTTTTTTCCACAAGCAGATAAAGAAAAGCATATACACAATATAATAAACAACTTTTTCTTTCTACACATTATTCTACCTCCATTTTGACTACATTAATTCTTCTGTAATAACATTATCATTTTATTATATATTTTTTATATGTTTTACTTGTTTTTTTTGTGTTTTACACTGTTCTCTTCAGAGCAAGATTCGACCAAGTAACTCAAAATCCACTTTTGGAATTTTCGCTACTGGCAATCTTGATGGGGATTCCGCTCCCCATGCACTCGGATTTTACCCAGCAAGCTGTGTTTTTCGGCTTCTATTATAGAATAGTCGCAACGTGATGGTTCCCATCACGGGAAAGGATAAAACATGGCAAGACCAAAAAACAAAAAGAACTGAAACAAAATCATCACATCATGCTCCGCCTTAATGGTACGGAATATGATATTGTCACAGAAAATGCCCAAACAGCCAATCTGCCTGTGGCGGAATATGCACGTAAGCAAGTGATGAACCAGCGTATTACGATGAAATATAAAGTAACCAAAATGGCAGGAGTTTTTCATGGCGATACTGAAACGCATAGCAAGTAAAAATGCCGATTACGGAGAAGCTCAGCAGTATTTGATTTTTCAATATGATGAATCCACAAAGAAACCGCTGCTTGATGAAAACGGACACCTGCAACCTCGTGAAAAATATTATCTGGATGGGATACTTATAAAAGAAATCAGAGGACGATTCAGTTATCTCCATCCGGAACGTACTAAACCGATTACCGGAAGAAATTTGGGAACCCATTATGAAAAGAATTATCTTCTGCAGGCAATAGAAAATAATGTAAAATGTCACGATAAAGAGGTTGTAACTCCTGTTCCGAAAGCAACCATGCCTGCACCGGAAATGTCCACTGCTCAAAATATTTACACTCCACATGAAGCTGCATTTGCCATTCTTTTTATAAAATCAGATTTACATTTGGTTACGGATTTGCAAAACTGTGTAAAAGCTCAGCAGAATGCCGCATACGCCAGAAAAGTAAAACTGTCCAATCTGAAAGAAATGGCAAAAACGGTAGCCTATGTTCAGGAACATGGTTACGATTCTTTGGATGCTCTGGAAACTTCCTTTTTATCTGTAAAAGATCATACAGACACTTTCCGAAAAAATCTAAAATCAACGGAAAAAGACTTGCGGGAAATCAACGAACAGCTTCACTACACAGGACAGTACCTTGCAAATAAAGCTATTTCTGCTCCTTCGCTATATCTTACAAATTTTGTATTACCATTCTTCTTAAATTCCTGATACGCCTTTGTGTGTTCCATGCTATGCTATTCTCCTTTCGGTATTTCAATTGTTCCTATAACGCAAAAAGAGGACATCTTCTAAATTTCTTTAGAAAATGTCCTCTAAGTAATACAATCTTTAATTTTTCAGACTAAGCAATCTGTACTAACCTGTACTAATCTTTTTTTGACTATGCCAAAAATTGGTCAAATCTTGGTCAAAACGCCTTGACCAACTATATATTTTCGTACATCCAAGTGCTGAAACCCTTGATTTTCCTGCATTCTTACTTATCAAGTGACTTCATTGTCGGGAAATTCTACCGATTTGTTTGTAACTCTGCATATTTCTGTATATGCCTATTTTTCAATGTTTCTTTTATGCTCCCAATTTATAAATCTACGCATTTCTTTATAAGTAGTCGCAAATCGGTCGCACGTTGGTCGCACAGTCGCAACCTAGATAATACCAGATTGAAGTGCTTTCTGCTTGTTGAAATAATCTTCAAAATTGATAAGTTCCGATTTTTTCAAATCCTTTGTGGCTTCTGCATAAATGTTCATTGTTGTTTCAGCATCCGCATGACCTAAAATATCCTGCATAGCTTTAATATTTACTCTTGCTTCACACATCCTTGTTGTAAAAGTGTGTCTTAATGAATGATTGCTGAACTTCGGAAGAATTACTACATCTTCTTTGTGATTATTATCAAGAATTTCATAATTGCAATCTCTGATAATCCTATACAATGCTTTGTTGAGTGTTCCTTGATGCTGTACATTTCCAAAACGATTAACAAATATAAAATCTCGAAATCCATCTACCACCGCATTACTTTTGATACCACATTCTTCTTGATATGCTTTCTCCATTAAAAATGCTTCTTTTACCTTCGGGAGCATTGGAATAATTCTTTCTCCTGCCTTTGTCTTTGGTGTATTGATTGCGAATATCTGTCCTTGCTCTGTACGTGTACTATAATAAACTAATGTGTGATTAACACTGATTGTTTGTTCTTCCAAATCAATGTCACACCATCTAAGACCTGTAATTTCTCCTACACGCATCCCAGTCCATAACATAATCACAAATATAGGATACCATCTGTGATACTGTCCGTTCTCACTAAGAAATGCTTCAAAAATATCCTGTTCTGCAACTGTAAGTGCCCTTCTCTTATCAATTTCAAAGTTATGAGCCTTTTTCAACTCCTTCAATGCATTGTCAGAAGGGTTATAGCGTAAATAATCATCCTCAACACCCAATTCTAAAACTTGATGCAATACAGTATGAATATTGTCAATAGTATTCACTTTCACATGTCTTTCATCTGCCAGATAGTTATAAAATCCTCTTACATCCGTACGCTTCAAATCCACAAGTTTACTCTTGCCAAATTCTGGTTCAACAAACTGCATATACATATACTTGTAATTTGAAAACGTATTGTCTTTTAAACCACGTTTAAGTTGCACCCAACTATAATATAAATCGTTGATAGTAAGATTATTTTTGTCTGCTCTAACACCATCCAAAACATCCCTAAGTACATCTAATTCCTTTTCTCTCAATTCTTCAAGCGTAGGAGCACTTATAGAATGTCTTTTACCTCTCTTATCTCTCCACTTGAACTCATATGTTCCGCTTGTTCTCTGGTATTCTCCTTCCTTCAAAACTCTATTTTTATTATCCTTGCGTCTCTCTACTGCCATGTTAAAATCTCCTTTCATAACAACAAAGAGAACACGCTCAAGTACATTATAGCCTCA
>ERZ773131.1493-NODE-1493-length-16736-cov-5.821414_pt1 | contig 16736 bp, 18 predicted proteins | sample MGYA00511082_ERZ773131 | MGnify/ENA primary metagenome ERZ773131 (study PRJEB29015, sample SAMEA2737813) | human gut metagenome | biome: human gut; feature: human-associated habitat; material: faeces | place: China | collected 2012 ... | reverse complement strand
ATGTCCGTCCTGCCAGAGGCGTTCGAGGTCATAGAACTTTCTGGCCTCAGCCGTAAAAACGTGCACGACAAGGCTGCCGAAGTCCATGAGCACCCACGTGCCGCCGCGATGGCCCTCGCGGGAGAGCATCGGCTCGCCGGCTGCGTCCATGGTCTCTTCGACGGCGTCGCAGAGCGTCTTGACGTGGGTGGAGCTGGTGGCGGTGCAGATGAGGAAATAATCGGCGAGGGTCGAGATGTCGGTGATGCCGATGAGGCGGATGTCCTCACCCATTTTGGCGTCGAGCGCCTTTGCCGCGAGCGCGGCCACTTCTTTTGCACTGAGCATGGTTTTTATGTTCCTTTCTGATCTGTATCGGGTTCTTCCCAGACCGTACCGTCCGGGAAGGGGTCTTCTGTAGGCTCGGATGCGCCGGGTTTCTGCGGCTCATCCGGATCTTCTGGATCTCCCGGCTCTTCCGGGGCATCCTGCGGTTCGTCCGTCTGCTCCGGTTCCTCAGGCGCTTCCGGCTCCGGGTCAGGGGCTTTCTGATACGCATACGCCTGTTCGGGCGTGACGACATTCAGCGTGCCGACGGCGATCGGCGCGTCATAGGGATTGAAGCAGGCGTTGACTGTTTCCAGCAGCCGGCCGGCGTAGAGGGGATAATAGGCCGCGCCGTTGATCATCGCGCCCTCGCCCTCTGCGGTGCAGCACTGCATGGAATCAAAATCGCAGGCCAGCAGCTCCTTGCCGAACCAGACCATATTGCCGGTTGTGAGGCTCGTGGTGACATATTCGGCAAAAATGTCTGCAAACTCCCCGATTTTTGTCAGGCTGCTGACGGACAGGCACTGCTTTGCCAGCGCCTTCAAAAACTGCTGCTGTACCTGCGTGCGCTGGATATCCTGCGAGGCGTAGCCCTTGCGGAAGCGGACAAGCTCCATAGCCTTTTCGCCGTCCAGATGCTGCATCCCCTTCTTCAGGTGGATATACAGATCCTGCGACGCATCCTCATAGTTCATGTCCTGTGGTACATCGAAATCAACGCCGCCGACAAGATCGACCGTCTTTTTGAACGCCTCCAGATCGACGAGCACATAGCCGTCGACCGGAAAGCCGAGCAGGCTGTGCAGGCGCGAGGCAAGCCGTTCCATGCCGTCCGTACCGCCGCCCGCGTAAACCGAGTTGATCTTCATAAGTCCCCCGCCCCCGGTCGCGACCGGGGTATCGCGCGGGATAGACAGAAGCGCGACCGTGTGCGTGTTCGCATCCAGATGGGCGACGATGATGGTGTCGGTGCGGTAGCCATCGCCGTCGGTGCCGCAGATGAGAATGTTATACACGCCGTCGCGCAGCGCCTTGGGCTGCTCGGTGGGCACGTCCTCCTCCGGCTGCTGCTCCGGCTCAAGCTCCTGCGGTGTGACTGGAACGGCGGACGGCTCCGGCGCTTCTTCCTCGGCGGGAGGCTCCGGCTCCGACTCGGAGAGCGCCGGACGCTCCACCGGCTTCACCAGCAGCTTCCACGCCGCAAACGCGCTTCCGGCGACTGCCAGCACGATCACCGCCGCGATCAGCGCCGTGCGTGTACCGCGCGACAGCGCGGACTTTTTTGTATGCGCCGCACGGCGGCGATTGCCAAATAGCTTCATTCAGGGTTCCTTTCGGGTTTGGATGAGCCAGTCTCTGGCCGCAAGGGAATCGGCGCAGGCGGGCTGACCCTTTTGGGCAAGCTGCTCCAGCGTCATATCGATGCCGAGCAGCACGCCCTCGTCCAGATCGCGCCAGACGGCCTCGCGCAGCCGGTCAACGCCCGGAAAATCGCGGTTCGGCTCCATATAATCCGCAATGTAGATGATTTTTTCCAGCAGGGTCATATGCGCTCTGCCGGTCGTATGATAGTCGATGGCGGAGACGACGGCATTGTTCTCACCGAAAATACGTGCGGCAGCCGCCGCGCCGGTCTTGGCGTGGAGCAGCTTCGCCTGCGCATATTCGAACGGCGATACCGGCAGCTTCCAATGATCGACCAGCTTTTGCTGCTGCGCAGGAGAGAGCGCCTTGGTAATATCGTGCAGGATCCCGGCACGGGCAGCGTCCGTCTCATCCGCGCCGTATTTTTTTGCCAGCAGCACGGCGGTATCGGACACGCCCTGCGCGTGGGCGCGGCGCTTTTCCTTGTGCAGAGAAAGGCTGACGCGGCGCAGATCCGCAAACGGCAGCGCGTGATATGCGCCGCCCACGCCGTAGAGCCTCTCCCGTTCGATCATGGCCAGCACGTCCGGGTGCAGGACCTCGTCCGCAATGCCGAAAAACAGGAGCCGACGGGCCTCGGTCGACGAAATTTCCAGACAGTCGTTCTGCAGAACGACGGGCCGGACGCCGAATACGGCCTCCATTTTTTCCTGCTGGGCCAGCAGCTGCGCAGAAAGCGCTGCATCGGCACGCACGCGGGCCATGCAGACGGGCACGGCCAGCGCTGCAATGGCCTCCGGCTCGCGCCACTGGAAAAAGGACAGGAACATATCGGTTCCCATCAGCAGATACAGCTCATCCTGCGGATAGCTTTCCCGCAGTTCGCGCAGCGTATCCACGGTATAGCTCGGGCCGGGCCGGTCAAGCTCGATGCGGCTGACCTCCATGCCGGTTTCTCCAGCTATGGCAAGCTGCGTGAGCGCGAAGCGCGTTTCGCCGTCCGGCGAGCCTTCGGCCACGGCCTTGTGCGGCGGGATGGCTGCGGGGATCAAGAGAATTTTGTCCAGTCCCAGCAGCTGCCGCGCCTTGCGCGCGGCGAAAATATGCCCCAGATGCGGCGGATTGAAGCTGCCGCCGTAAATGCCGATCCTTGCCATGCTGCGCCCCTCCCCTGTCGGTGTTCTTTTTTACTGCTCTTCCTTCTGCTGGCGGCTGCGCTCGATGGCGGCGGAGACTGCCTTATCGTGGAAGTACTGCTTGCGCTGCTTCCGCTGCTGCTCGGCTGCCTGCTTGCGGGCGCGAAGCCCTGCCTTGACGGGGTTATAGTTGCCGGAGACTTTTTTGGCTGGCTTTTTCGCGGCGGCCTTTTTCTTCTCCTGCTCCACCTTTTCGGACTTGCGCCAGATCACAAACTTTGTGCCGACGCAGGCGACGCCCTCGGCGCCAAGCGCCTCGCAGATGGCGTCAGAGGCTTCGCGGGCCGTGAGTCCGGAGGTTTCGAGCACGCGGCCCTTGACCAGCTCGTGGCTGTCAAGCAGGACGACAGCCTCGTCCAGCAGCGTGTCGGAAATACCGCCCTTGCCGACGATGAGCGTCACGTCCAGCGGATTGGCCTGCGCGCGAAGCTCGGCGCGTTCCTTACTTGTCATCATGTTCAAATTCCTCCCGATAGATTCTGCAAAATGCCTGAAGCGCCCGCGCACGGTGGGAAATGGCGTTTTTCTCCTCAGGCGCAAGCTCGGCATAGGTCTTTTCAAGCTCCGGCAGGTAAAATACCGGGTCGTAGCCGAAGCCGCCCGTGCCCTTGGGCGCGAACAGAATTTGTCCGGGGCATTCGCCGCGCGCGACGATCCTCCGGCCGTCCGGCCAGAGGCAGGTAATGACGCAGACGAATTTCGCCGTGCGCCGCTCCGCCGGAACGTCCTTCAGATTTTCAAGCAGATAGGCAATGCGCTCCGCGTCGGAGCTTTTATGGCCGTAGCGGGCGGAGTACACGCCCGGCGCGCCGTTCAGCGCGTCCACCATGAGACCGGAATCATCGGCCAGAACAGGCATACCGCCACAACGACCGTGCCGATGGCCATGACAAGCACCGCACCTGCCGCCATATCCTTGGCCGCGCCCGCAGTCCACCAGTGGGTGGTATCGGGCTTGTCCACCGCACGCTCAATGGCGGAGTTGACAAGTTCCAGCGCCAGCACCGCCGCCACACAAACGGCGACAAGGGCGACTTCCACCGGGGCCAGCTCTGCCCAGAACGCCGCCAAAAAGGCATAGAACGCCGCGCAGAGGTGGAAACGGAAGTTGCGTTCCTCCCGGATGGCGGCGCGGATGCCGTTGTAGGCGTAGACAAAGCCGCGGGCGAAGCGGGTTAGCGGCTCAAATTTCATCGCTGGTATAGGAAACGGTGCGCGGCAGGCCGAGCTGGATGAGCACAGCCTCCTCTTTTTCGCGCATGCGCACAGCCTCCAGGCCGCCAGCCTCATGATCGTAGCCCAGCAGGTGCAGCATGGAATGTACGGTCAGATAGGCGACCTCGCGCTGCAGGGAGTGGCCGTACAGTTCAGCCTGCTCCATCGCGCGCTCCATCGAGATGACGATATCGCCCAGCAGCTTGCAGCCGTTGTCCTCGTCGATATCATACTCGCCGTTTTCACCCAGAGGGAAGCTGAGCACATCGGTGGCGGAGTCCTTGCCGCGGTACTCGCGGTTCAGCTCGTGGATGCGGTTGTTATCCACGAATGTTACACTGATCTCGGCCGGACCGTCAAAGTGCTCGAAATCCAGCACAGCGTTGCAGCTGCGGCGGATCAGGATGCGCAAGCCGGAAGGGACCTTGACTACGTTCTGGTCATTGGTAATCAACACCTTATTGGACACGGAAATCTACCTCCATTTATACTTTTTTATGCTCTGGGCTGCCGGACTTTTCCTCGGCGGCCTGTTCATACGCTTTTACGATCTGCTGGACCAGGCGGTGGCGCACAACATCCTTCTCGGTCAGGCGCACCTGGGCAATGCCCTCAACGTTGCGCAGGACATACAGCGCGTCAATTAGGCCGCTGCGGACCTTATCCGGCAAATCGATCTGGGTCACGTCGCCGGTGACAACGACCTTGCTGCCGACGCCCATGCGCGTTAAGAACATCTTCATCTGCTCAGGCGTGGTGTTCTGGGCTTCATCCAGAATGATAAAGGCGTCGTCCAGCGTGCGGCCGCGCATATAGGCAAGGGGCGCGACCTCGATGACCTGCTTTTCAAACAATTTCTGAAACGTCTCCGCGCCCAGCAGGTCAAACAGGCCGTCATAGAGCGGGCGCAGGTATGGGTCAACTTTATTTTGCAGATCGCCGGGCAGAAACCCCAGCTTCTCGCCCGCTTCGACCGCCGGGCGGGTCAGGATGATGCGGCTGACGTCTTTTGACTTGAACGCCTTGACAGCCATCGCCACGGCCAGATAGGTTTTGCCGGTACCAGCCGGGCCGACGCCAAAGGTGATGGCGTTTTTGCGGATGGCCGCCAGGTATTCCTTCTGCCCCAGGGTCTTGGGGTGGATGGGGCGGCCCTTGGCGGTGACGGCGACAAAGTCGTCTGTCAGCTCCCGCAGGCGTTTTTCCTCGCCGCCATGGGCCAGGCTCATGCAGTAGCGCACGGTCTGTTCCTCCAGCGGGGTGTGGTTTTCCATCAGCGTGACCATGCCCTCCACCGCGCGGGCGGCGGCGTCCACATCCTTCTGCTCGCCGGTAAAGCGCAGCACCGAGCCGCGGCATACCGCTGTAACGCGGAATTCTTTTTCCAGCAGGTGGATATTCTGGTCGCCGCTGCCAAAGATGGCGGCAGCCAGTTCAATGCTGTCCAGTTCAAGAGATCGTTCTGCCAATATACGTTCCTCCATGGGATAGTTGGTTATAGGCCCAGCTATACATTTAGATTATATCACAGTTTTCCGCAAAAGAAACTGTGAATATTGCACAAAATTTTGCGTTTCATTTCGTCACTGTCCGCAAAAATTGTCGAATTACCGCGTCCGGGCAATGTCGGCGGTAAAAATATAGGTCACAGCGGCGGCAGCGGTGCCGTTTTCAGTGGTGGTTTCACGCTGTTCGGCTTCGATTTCCGCATCTGGGAAGTCCCGCAAAAGCTGGGCGCGGCAGGTGCGGACAGCCAGCGCGACGGCTGCGGTGTCGGTCAGGCGCACCGGCTGGGTCTGCTGCTCCCAGGTCGTCACGCGGCAGATACAGGCGGGTAGCGCTAGGCGGCCCAGCCGCAGCGGAAGCCACTCGGTCTGTTCCTCGCCGGCCAGCGGCGTTTCGGCGGGCCGGGTGTGAGCATAGCCGGGCAAGTAGAGCGTTTCCACCGCACTGCTGCGACCGGTGTAGACAAGGGCCTCGTATTCCAACGCTTGGACGGCGGTGTATTGTTTTTGCACCCGCGCCACAATGCGCCCCCATGCCCCCTGGGGTACGGCGTTACCCTTGCGGTCTAGCTTTTCCGCCGCCGCAAGAGGCTGGCCCGCCGTGACCTGCTCCCCCACTGCGACCACCGCAAAGCCGCTCTCAATTTCCACCGCCAGTACCTCCCCATCTGCGGCAGCGTACAGGCCCTGCCGGGGCGGTGGGTCGCGCACGGCCTGGGTCTGGACGGGCGTACTCTCCACCGAAAGGCAGCCGCCGGTAAAGTTCAGGCTGACCCAGCCGAACGTCTCGCTGCGGCGCAGCGCCTGGGCCTGGGCCGCCTGCAAAAGCGGTTTGGTCAGGTACACGCCCTCGTGGATGCCGCAGTCCGCCAGCAGTGTGCGCACGCCTGCGTGCAGGCCAGTGTCCATTGCGCCGTAATCGATGCACCAGACAAAGCCGCCCAGAAAACGCAGCAGCACAAAAAACAGCACCGCACCCGCCGCCAGCCCGGGGCGGGTGCGCAGCAGCCATTCGGTGCGCCGCCCGGGACCGCGCCGGGCCGTGACCGTAAACGCCCAGCCGTCGCTTTTTGCAATTTCTTCCAGTCTGCGCCGGTCCGGGCCGCTGGCTGTGGCGGTGTAGCCGTCTTTCTGCCAGCGGACGCGCCGCAGCCGCACGCCGCTGGCCGCCGCGCGGTTCAAAAATCGAAACGCCCCCGGCCCGGTCACGGAAAAGCGGAAGGTATCCGCCGCCCAAAATTCAGCCTTCATCGGGCGGCACCTCCCACTTGCTGCGCAGTTCCACCCGGGCAAACCGCCCGGCCAGGATCAATCTTTTCCCCGCGAAGGATTCTATCCGCAGTCCCTCGCCATACAATGTTACCAGGGTGTCGCCCATATCCAGGCAGACGCGCTGCGGGGTGAAATCCAGCACGCGGCGGCAGCCATCTGTCAACAGATTGCCGCCGCGCAGTTCCAGCTCCGGCAGGCGGTAGAAATCCCGGGGCGGCGGGGCGGCCATGCGGCGCAGATTGGGGCGCTCATACGGTTTGCGGGGATGCGGCTTTTTCGGCTTCATGGCTGTTCCCTCCCCGCAAAAATCTGTCAGTCCAGTATACGCTGTGAGGTGCGCAATATGAACGTTTGCAGAAATCGGCGTTTTTTTACAGCGGCCGCGGCGGCTGTGCTGGGGGTATTGGTACTGGCCGAGCCGCAGGCCGCGAAACAGGGGTTCGCCAGCGGCACGGCACTCTGTCTTGACAGTGTGCTGCCTGCGCTGTTCCCTTTTTTTGTGGTGTGTGAACTGCTGATGGCCGCCCCACCGCCCGCCGTGCTGCTGCGGCCTTTGCAGCGGGTGCTGGGGTTAGAATCTGCGGAAGCAGCCCAAGCGGTCGTGCTCTCCTGGGTGGGCGGGTACGCCGTGTGCGCAAGATTAGCCGGGCAGCTGTACGACGCGGGGAAAATTTCCCGCCGGGACGCTGTGCGGCTGCAAATTTTGGGGTGCTGCTCCGGGCCGGGGTTTGTCATTGGCTGTGTGGGCGGGCTGCTGCTGGGCAATGTGCGGCTAGGGGTCGTGCTGTATGCGGCACAGATCGGGGCGAATCTGGCGGCGGGGGTGGTTTGCCTTTTCGGGGTGTGTGGGCGCACGCGCGGGGACGCACCTGATCTGCGAGATGGCCGCGGGGGGCGATGCGCGTCACCGCCCCGCGGGCGGATGCAAGCGTCCGCCCCTACAGTGCAACAGGTCAGCATTTCAACCGCCATCACCTCCGCTGTCACATCCTCGCTGTCGGTCTGCGGGTGCGTGGTGTTTTTCCGGCTGGTAGGTGCGGTACTGGGGGCAGTGATTCCGCTGCCGTCGGTGTTGGTCAGCGCGGCGTTGGAGGTCAGCGCCGGGTGTGCGGACTTTGCGGTGCTGGGCGGGCAGGCGGCGCTGTACGGCTGCTGCGCAGTGCTCAGCCTGCTGGGGGTGTCGGTCTGGGCGCAGATGCAGCTCTTCGCCGGGGCAGCGTTCTGTCCGCAGGTGCTGCTCGCCAGCCGCCTGCTGCATCTTGTGTTTTTGCAGGGCATTTTACGGTTCTGCGTGCGGTTTTTGCCGGGGGATGTGGGGGTGTGCAGCACGCTTTCTGCCCGGATCGTACCACTTTTGCATCTGCCGCCCGACGCTGCGGCGGTGGGGTTTGTCTTTCTCTGCGCAGCCCTTTACAAGGCCTGGCAAAACCTTTATAATAAATAGTGGTATATTTTTGTATTTTGAGGGTGAGGCTAATGTTTAAAAAGACCTACTATGGGGCCAATATCGCCCCGGCGTGCGCCTACTGCCTGCACGGTTCCACGGCAGCCGACCCCAAAATGATTCTGTGCAAGCACAAGGGCGTTGTTTCGCCCTACTACTGCTGCCGCAAATTCAGCTATGACCCCTTGATGCGGGTGCCGCGCCGCCAGGTCTTGCCGGAGCTGGACCCCCGGGATTTTACGCTGGACGATTAAGAAGGAGAAAACATGGACCACCCGAAGCTCGAAGCCCTCAAGAAAGCGTGGCATGAAAAACGTTCCGTCACGATGGTGTACATCCTGCTGCGCACCTCAGTCGTTTTGGTCATGCTGGCGCAGATTTTTAACCGCAATTTTGAAAACGTATTTCTCTGCGTTCTGACGCTGATTTTGTTCATGCTGCCCAGCACCTTGGAGCGCAAGCTGGACCTTGACCTGCCTAACACACTGGAAATCATCATACTGCTGTTTATTTATGCGGCGGAAATCCTAGGCGAGATCGGCGCGTACTACGTGACCTTCCCCTACTGGGACACAGTCCTGCACACGCTGAACGGCTTTTTGTGTGCGGCCATCGGGTTTTCCCTTCTGGACATTTTGAATCGGCACAACGACGCGCGGTTCCACCTGTCGCCCTTGTATCTGGCCATTATGTCCTTCTGTTTTTCGATGACAGTGGGCGTCATCTGGGAATTTTTTGAGTGTACGATGGATCAGCTGTTCTTCCTCGATATGCAGAAGGACACCGTCGTCAGCGCGATTGGTTCGATCATGCTCGACCCCACCGGCGGCAACACACCCATTGTGCTGAAAAACATCACCGACGTCATCGTTGTGCAGGCTGACGGTACCCAGACCGCGCTGGGCCTGGGCGGGTATCTGGACATTGGCCTGCTGGATACGATGGAAGATTTGTTCGTCAATTTCATCGGCGCACTGACGTTTTCTATCATCGGCTACTTCTACGTGCGCAGCCGCGGCAAAGGCAAGTTTGCCAAGCGTTTTATCCCCGTCGCCAACAACAGCACCCCTATGGCGGAGGAGTCTGCCCCGGAAACCGGGAAAAACCCGGGAGCGCAGAAATGATTTTCACCTGTTGCTATGGCTCCCCACTGGGCGACATTCTTTTAGCGGCAGATGAAGTCAGCCTGATTGGGCTGTGGTTTGAGGGGCAGAAATATTTTGCCAGTACCCTGCCCGCCGCACATACCGTGCAGGAAACGCCGCCACTGACCCAGGCACGGCGCTGGCTGGATGTGTATTTCAGCGGTCAGCAGCCGGATTTTACACCGCCGCTGCACCTGGTCGGCTCCCCTTTCCGGCAGGCAGTGTGGACGTTGCTTTTGCAGATTCCCTACGGCCAGACGACCACCTACGGCGCACTAGCCCGGCAGCTTGCAGCCCAGACCGGCGCGGCCCGGGTATCCGCCCAGGCGGTGGGCGGGGCCGTGGGCCACAACGCGGTTTCCCTCATCATCCCCTGCCACCGCGTTGTGGGCACAAACGGTAGCCTGACCGGCTACGCCGGGGGCCTTGACCGAAAAATCAAGTTGCTGGAACTGGAAAAGGCGGATATGCGGCAGTTGTTTGTCCCCTGCCAGGAGCACCGCCTTATAAAACTATAAATGCAGCAAAAGCCACAGCTCACCTGCCGTGGCTTTTGCTATTGCACAATTTCGTTGAAAATAAAATAGATTTGCGGCAGCCCCTTTTAATGCAGATTTTGTATAAGAATACATGCTTCGCAAAGGATTGTAGAATTTTACTCACAAAAAAGATTACCCCATAGAGAGTTAGCAATAGATGCTATATCTACGCTATTCTCTATGGGGTAATCCTATGGGTGAAGACAAAATCTTCACTCTCATTGAAAGCTGGTGGCCGGACTTGAACCGGCGACCTGCTGATTACGAATCAGCTGCTCTACCAACTGAGCCACACCAGCACACAAGGCAACAGTAAATATTATACAGGTTTTTGCACAGAAGTCAATACCCTGCGGCAAAAAATATTTCTGCTGCCCTGGTGTAGGGGCTGCTTACTCGGCGTCCTCGCAGAAGGCCTTGAAGGTCAGGTAGGCCATGTACACATCAGCCTTGGAGACGATCTCGAACGGAGAGTGCATCGAGATTACCGGCACGCCGATATCGATGGTGTCGATGTCCTGGTTGGCAACGTACTTGGCAACCGTGCCGCCGCCGCCCAGATCCAGCTTGCCCATCTCGCCGATCTGCCAGATGACGTTATTCTTGTCCATCAGACCGGTCAGGTAGCTGACCATCTCGGCAGAGGCATCGCTGGTGCCGGACTTGCCGCGGGAGCCGGTATACTTGTAGATGGCCACGCCGCAGCCCGCGTAGGTGCCGTTGTCCGGTTCAAAGGCATCGGCAAACGTCGGGTCAAAGGCGGCCGTGACATCGGCGGACAGGCACTTGGCGGCCTTGCAGGCCGTGATGTAGTCCGCCCCCTGCCCTGCGCAGAGCTGCTGCAGGAAGTGGAAGGTGTACATGCTGTTCAGGCCGGTGACGCCATCGGAGCCGGTCTCCTCTTTATCAGTCAGCACGCAGACGGAAGTGTAGGCCGGGGTCTTCGTCTCGATCTCGGCCATCAGGGCGGGATAGGCGTCCACGCGGTCGTCGTGGCCGTAGGCACCGATCATGGCGCGGTCCAGGCCGATATCACGGGCCTTGTGAGCGGGGACGACCTCGATCTCGGCGCGGGTGAAGTCGCGCTCGGTGATGCCATAGGCCTCGTTCAGCATGCCCAGCACGTTCAGTTTGACGCGCTGCTCAGCGTCCTTATCAGCGATGGGCAGGGACGCAATGATGACGTTCAGTTCCTCGGCCGTGATGCCCTCGGCCAGAGTCTTGGCGTTCTGCTTGGCACCCAGGTGGGGCAGCAGGTCAGAAATGCAGAAGACCGGGTCGTCGTCCTTCTCGCCGATGCAGACTTCGACCTTGGTGCCGTCGGCGCGGTAGATAACGCCGTGCAGGGCCAGGGGGATGGTGGGCCACTGGTACTTGCGCACGCCGCCGTAATAGTGGGTGCGCAGGTAGCCAATGCCGTTTTTCTCAAACACCGGCACCGGGCGCAGGTCCAGACGCGGGGAGTCGATGTGAGCAATGTTCAGGTGGAAGCCTTCCTCCAGGCCCTTGGTGCCAATGGTGGCAGCCAGCACGCACTTTTCGCGGTTGATGGTGTAGACCTTGGTGCCGGGGGCATAGTTCGTGCCGGGCACAAACTTCTGGTAGCCGGCGGCGGTCAGCAGCTTCTCGCTGTATGCGGTGGCCTCGCGCTCGGTCTTGGCGTTATCCAGGAAGGTCTTGTAACCCTCGCAGAAATCCTGCGCGGCAGCAATCGCGTCGGGCGCAGCGTCCGCCACGGTCTCATTTTTGTAGAGCAGGTTCTTGAGTTCCTCAGTGGTTTTCATCTTGAAAATCCTTCTTTCTTAGTTATATATCTCTGAGTAGCGTTGATAGCTCTCGGTGATTTTCTTTACATACTGCCGCATCTGCGGGTAGGGGTAATGATCCAGCGTGATGCCGTCCGACGAGTACTGCGTTTCTTTCAGCAGCGCGTCCACGGCCCCTACCCCGTTGTGGTAGGCCGCCGCGGCGGTGGCCAGGTGGTCATCGTACCGCAGCAGGCAGTAGCTGACGAAATAGCTGCCGAAGCGGATATTCGTCTCGGGGTCGTAGAGATCGTCGAAGGTCAGATCCTCTGTCGGGGCAATTTTCGTTTTTATCCAGTCGAACGTGACTTCAGTAATCTGCATTAGGCCGCGTGCCCCGGCGCCGGAATCCACATTCGGGTCGAAGTTGCTTTCGGTGCGGATGAAGGCGTACAGAATCATCGGGTCTATGCTGTATTTCCCGGCATAATACTCGACGTACTCCTCATAGCGCTGGGGGTATTCCCAGCGGTCTATCTTCTCCCGAAAGGCGGAAAACAGGACCGTGCCTGCCAAGGCCAGCACCAGCAGCACCGCCAGCAGCGGCAGAAACACAGACCTTTTGCGTTTTTGACGTTTAGCCATGTTCCTCCTTTTCCAGCTTTTGCAGTAAAATCTGCAGCTTTTCGCGCAGCTGCTCTGGCGTGCCATCGTTGACAAGCTCGGCGGTGGCAGCTGCGCGCAGCGTCTCTAAAGGCGTCTGGGCGTCCAGGCGGCGGCGGGCCATTTCGGGCGCAATGCCGTCTCGGGCACAGATGCGGGCAACGCTGATGTCATAGGGCGCAGTGACGAGAATCAAAGCGTCGCAGCGCTGTTCAAACGGCGTGCCGACGATGACCGCACCGTCCACAAAGGCGAGCTTCGCCCCTGCCCGTTCGGCGTCCGCCAGCGCAGCGTCGATGCGGCGCAGGATCTCCGGCTGGGTGATGGCCGTCAGCCGGGCTGTGCCCTCCGGCGTTGCAAAGGCGCGGTCCGCCAGCAGACGGCGGCGCACTTCGCCGTTTTCATCGGCTATATCCGTCCCGAACGCTGCTTGCAGCTGCGGGATGCAGGCCGAGCCAGGCAGCAAGACCTCCCGCGCCACAAGGTCTGCATCCACACAAGGATACCCCTGCGCGCTCAAAAAACTTGTCGCACTGGATTTGCCGCAGCCGGAACGACCGGTAATGCCTACAATCTTCATAGTTCGACCACCCGGAACGCCGCCGCGCGGATCAGGCGGTTGTAGACGGCCATGGATACGCCGTCCTGCTCAGGGCAGCGGGCGTAGACGACCTGTGCGCCGTGTTTATCCAAATCGCGCAGCGCCGTGAACAGATGGTGCGCCTGGGTCACGCCGTCGTGGTTTTTGCCGTACTCAATAAACGGCACGCCCAACTCGGCCCCCTCGCCGTCAAAGCAGAGTGCCCAGACACCAGGGGTGGTGTGCTCTTTGACAAATGTTTTGTATTTGTCAAAGTTACCGTGGAGAATCGTGACCTGTGCCTTGGGGGCGTAGTGCTTGTACTTCATACCGGGCGAACGTGCAACTTCGCCGTCCTTGAGCTTTTCGAGAATGGCCGGGCTGACGAGGACTTCCTCACCGAGGACAGCTTCCATCTGCTCCTTCGTGACATAGCCGGGGCGCAAAAGCATCGGGTGCTCCCCTGTCACGGCCACAACGGTGGACTCAACACCGACCTTCGACTCGCCGCCATCAAGAATCAGCGGCAGGCGGCCGTCCATATCGGCCAGCGTGTCGGGAGCGTTCGTGGGGCTGGGCTTGCCGGAAAGGTTCGCCGAGGGCGCGGCGAAGGCAACGCCGCTTTCTTTAATCACCTGCTGCACGACCGGGTGGGACGGCATACGCACGCCTACGGTGTCCAGCCCTGCGCAGGTCACGTCGCTGACCTCGGGGCCGCGGGGCATGACCATCGTAAGTGGGCCGGGCCAAAAGGCGGCCGCCAGCTTTTTGGCGCGTTCGGGCACTTCGGAGACGATGCCGTTCAACATTTCCATCCCATAGATATGCACGATGAGGGGGTTATCCTGCGGGCGGCCCTTTGCTTCAAATATTTTTTTCACCGCTGCGCCGTTGCGGGCGTCGGCGGCGATGCCGTAGACCGTCTCGGTGGGCAGGGCGACCAGCTCGCCCCGCTGCAGGAGTTTGGCGGCCAGTGCCACGCTTTCCGGCGTGATGGGCAAAACCTGTGTTTTCATATTACTTTCCTTCTTCTGTGCTGCTCTGTTTCAGCTTTTCTTCCCGGTCGGCCAGAATCAGCGGCTCGACCACGCGGTCCAAGTCGCCGTCCAGCACGCCTTGCAGGTTGCGCAGCGTTAAACCAATGCGGTGGTCGGTCACACGATCCTGCGGGAAGTTGTAGGTGCGTATCTTTTCGCTGCGGTCGCCGCTGCCCACCTGGCTTTGGCGGCGGGCGTTGTACTCCTCGTCGTAGGCGTCCTGCTTTTGCTGTAAAAGGCGGCTGCGCAGGACTTTCAAGGCGCGGTCCTTGTTCTCCCGCTGGCTGCGCTGGTCCTGGCATTCGACCACCACGCCGGTGGGCAGATGGGTCACGCGGATGGCGGACGAGGTCTTGTTGATGTGCTGGCCTCCCGCGCCCGAGGAGCGGAAGGTATCGATGCGCAGGTCTTTCGGGTTGATCTCCAGTTCGACCTCCTCAGCTTCTGGCATGACGGCAACTGTCACCGTTGAGGTGTGGATGCGCCCTTGGGTCTCGGTTTCGGGCACGCGCTGGACGCGGTGGACGCCGCTCTCAAATTTCAGGCGGCTGTACACGTCGGGGCCTTCGACCGAGAAAACAATTTCCTTCACGCCGCCGAGTTCTGTCTCATTGGCGCTGATGGTCTCGCACTGCCAGCCGCGCCTGGCGGCGTACATCGTGTACATGCGCCACAGGCTGTGGGCAAATAAGGCCGCTTCCTCACCGCCGGCACCGGCGCGAATTTCCAAAATAACACTTTTTTCGTCGTCGGCGTCCTTGGGGATAAGCAGCAAACGCAAATTCTCTTCGCTCTGTGCCAGATTCCGGGCAATTTCGCAGAGTTCCTGCTGTACCATAGCAGCAAACGCCGGATCCGATTCGGCAGCCAGCATTTCTTTGGCGTCCTTCTCCTGCTGCTGCAGGTCGGTATAACGGCGGTATTCTTCAATCAAGGGGGTAAGTTCTTTGTAATCACGCATCATCCGCGCATACTCGTCGGCGTTGGCGGCCGCGTCGGGCATGGACATTTTGTGGGCAAGCTCCTCATAGCGGCGCTCGACCTCATAAAGTTCAGTAAAATTCTGCATGGGTTCTCCTTTGCACATGGTCATTTTGTAGGGGCGAACAGTGTTTGCCCGCGGAGCTTTACGGCTGCCGCCAAGTTCCCGGGTCGATGCAAGCATCGCCCCCTACACGCAGGGGCGGATTCCATACCCGCCCGAAAAAGTTGCCAATACGTTGTGCAAAGCCCGCTACTGCTCGCCCGTGCGCAGAACTTTTTTGATGTTGCGCTCGATCTTGGCGCGGGGCAGCATAATTTCATGCCCGCAGCCCTGGCACTTGATTTTGAAATCCATGCCCACACGCAGTACATCGAAACGGTTCGCACCGCAGGGGTGCGGCTTCTTGGTCTGGATCACGTCCCCGACCTGTACGTCCATACGGCACACCGCCTTTCTTAAAAAATATCAGTTCTATTATAGTACAGCCGGTATTGTTTTGCAAACATCCCGCATAAAAGTTTAGCAAGTTATCACAAACACACCCTAAATTTTAGAAGAAATGAGGAACCGAAAATGTTGGAATTCAGAGCTGAAGGTCTTTGCCGCAACGCGAACCACCTGAACCGCGAGGAACTGAGCCGTTGCATGGCGAACGGCGAAGTGCTGCAAAGCACCGCCCTTGCCTACGATACCGAGCGTCGGCTGCGGTTTGAGCTGGGCGGTATGCGGGGCATTATGCCCTTTGCGGATTGTGTGGACGCTGCCCCCGGCGAGACCGTGAAGGACATTGCCGTGCTGACCCGGGTGGGCCGCCCGACCTGCTTTGTCATCATGGGAACCGAGTTTGACGAAAACGGCGAGGAATATTACCTGCTCTCCCGCGCGGAGGCCCAGCGCCGCTGCCGGTCACAGTACCTGGACACGCTGGAAGCGGGCAGCGTCATTCCCTGCACCGTGACCCACATTGAAAATTTCGGCGCGTTCTGTGATATCGGCTGCGGCATTGCGGCGCTTTTGCCCATCGACTGCCTTTCGGTCAGCCGTATTGCCTCCCCCGCCGACCGAGTACAAGTGGGCCAGCAGCTTTTGTGCGCCATCAAGAACCGCGATGTGCAGGGGCGCATCGTGCTGACGCTGCGGGAGCTTTTGGGCACATGGAGCGAGAACGCCGCCTGCTTTGCCGCCGGGGAGACCGTCGTGGGTATTGTGCGCAGCGTCGAGGATTACGGCGTTTTTATCGAGATAGCGCCGAACCTGGCGGGCCTTGCCGAAGCGGACAGCACCCTGCGCCCGGGCCAGGCCGTGAGCGTGTACATCAAGAACATCCTGCCTGACAAGATGAAGATAAAGCTCGTGGTGGTAAACAAAAACCTGGGCCAGCCCCTGCGGTTTGAGCCGCACTACTTTGTGACCCGCGGGCGGCTGAAGCGCTGGACCTACTCGACCCCGCAGAGCCGCAAGCAGATCGAAACGGTCTTTTAGCTGTCCGATTTTTGTCACTTTGGCTTTTTCGCATCTTGCCACAACCCGGCCGGGCGTGTATAATATTGGTAAACGAAAATTTCTTGAGGAAGTGATCCCGATGGCAGAAGCATTTACCGCCGGTGTGCGCCCCGGCGGCCTTACCGACGACACACAAATTCGCATTTTGCTCTGCTACCTGGTCAAAGTGGCAGGCCCTGTAAAGCACGAAACCCTGCAGGGCGCGCTTTTGCAGGAGCAGCTTGTCAACTATT
>ERZ773131.1492-NODE-1492-length-16752-cov-7.683296_pt1 | contig 16752 bp, 15 predicted proteins | sample MGYA00511082_ERZ773131 | MGnify/ENA primary metagenome ERZ773131 (study PRJEB29015, sample SAMEA2737813) | human gut metagenome | biome: human gut; feature: human-associated habitat; material: faeces | place: China | collected 2012 ... | reverse complement strand
TCATCATCGATGGCCGCGTGCCCCACTCCATCCTGCTGGAGCTGTTCTCCAACCGGGGCTCCGGCACCCGGTTCTACCGCCGCAGCCATCAGGAATAAGGCTTGCTGAAAATTATATCGGGCGATATAATAAAGATGAATAGGCTCCCCCTTTGGGGGAGCTGGCGAGCGAATGCGAGACTGAGAGGGCGAGGACGCTAACCAAGGAGGGTATATCTATGGATTCCGAAAAAGTCATCAAGCGGGACAACGAATATGTCCTGCACACCTATAACCGTAACCCCATTGCACTGGAAAAGGGCCACGGCCTGTATGCCGAAGGCCCCGAGGGCCAGAAGTATCTGGATTTCACCAGCGGCATCGGCGTGAACAGCCTGGGCTATTGCGACCTGACCTGGGCCGAGGCTGTCTCCGAGCAGGCCCACAAGCTGCAGCACACCTCCAACCTTTACTACACTGCCCCCTGCGGCAAGCTGGCCAAAAAGCTGTGCAAGCGCACCGGCATGAGTAAGGCGTTCTTTGGAAATTCCGGTGCCGAGGCCAACGAGGGTGCCATCAAGGCCGCCCGCAAGTACAGCTTTGACCACTACGGCAAGGGCCGCGATGTTGTGATCACGCTGGTCAACAGCTTCCATGGCCGCACCATTGCCACCCTGACCGCCACCGGTCAGGAGGTGTTCCACAACTACTTTGGCCCCTTCAACGAGGGCTTTGTCTATACCACCGCCGGTGACATCGAAGGCCTCCGGGAACTGGTGGACCGCCATACCTGTGCCATTATGCTGGAGCTGATCCAGGGCGAGGGCGGCGTGATGGCGCTGGACCCTGAGTATGTGCAGGCTGTGCGCGCCCTCTGTGATGAAAAGGACCTTGTCCTCATCGTGGACGAGGTGCAGACCGGCGTGGGCCGCACCGGCACCTTCCTGTGCTGTGAGCACTACAACCTCAAGCCCGATATCGTCACGCTGGCCAAGGGCCTGGGCGGCGGCCTGCCCATCGGTGCCGTTCTGCTGAACGAAAAGACTGCCGAGGGCATGGGCCCCGGCAGCCACGGTTCCACCTTTGGCGGCAACCCGGTGGTCTGCGCCGGTGCCAATGTGGTGGTGGATCGGATGGATCAGAGCTTCCTGGCCAATGTCAGCGAGCGGGCCGTCCAGCTGCGCGCCGGTCTGGCCAAGCTGCCCATGGTGAAGAACCTTTCCGGCATTGGCCTGATGGTGGGCATCGAGTTCTTTGGCGGCATCCGGGCTGCGGACGTGCTGGCCGCCTGCCGCGAAAAGGGTCTGCTGGTGCTCACGGCCAAGACCCGCCTGCGCCTGCTGCCCCCGCTGACCCTGACCGCCCACGATGTGGAAAAGGCTCTGGGCATCCTGAACGAGGTGCTGACCGAGATGGAGCAGAAGGCTCCAAAGGAGCAGGCATGAAACATTTGTTGAAAATGAGCGACCTCTCCCCCGCTGAGCTCCACCACATCCTTGATGTGGCGGAGGAGCTCAAGGCAGAGCAGAAGGCCGGGACGACCCCGGCGCTGCTCAAGGGCAGGAGCGTGGCGCTGATGTTCTCCAAAAATTCCACCCGCACCCGCACCAGTTTTGAGGTGGGTGTCTACCAGCTGGGCGGTCTGGGCAACTACATGAACGCCGCCACCGAGCTGCAGTCCGGTCGGGGCGAGCCCCTCAAGGATACCGCCCGGGTGCTGGGCCGCTACTACGACTGCGTGGTCTGGCGCACCTACCGTCAGAGCGATCTGGAAGAGTTTGCCGAGCTGGCCGGGGTCCCGGTCATCAACGGCCTGACTGACTACGCCCATCCCTGCCAGGTGCTGGCCGACCTGATGACCATCCGGGAGCGCCGGGGCACGCTGGAGGGCCAGAAGCTCTGCTTCATCGGGGATGGCTGCAGCATGGCAAACAGCCTTATCGTGGGCGGCCTGCTGGCAGGGATGCGTGTGACCTGCGTCTGCCCCGAGGGCTATCGCCCTGCCGCCGACGTGCTGATGTTCGCCCACAAGTATGGCGAAAAGTTTCACCTGCTTACCGACCCCGCCGAGGGTGTGAAGGATGCCGATGTGGTGGTGACCGCTGCATGGAACACGGCCCCCGGCACCCCCGAAAGTGAGCGCCGCCTGCGGGATTTCGCGGGCTTTCAGGTGACTGGCAGGCTGATGGAGGGCGCAAAGCCCGATGCCATGCTTCTCCACTGTCTGCCTGCGCACCGGGGAGAGGAGATCTCCGCCGCTGTCTTTGAAGAACACGCCGACGAGATCTTTGACGAGGCCGAGAACCGTCTCCATGTGCAGAAAGCCGTGCTGGCCATCCTGCTGGCAGGTCTGTAAAAACGAGAAAGAACCCCGGAGCTGCAGGAAACTGCAGCTCCGGGGTTCTTATTGTTTCTCTCAGGGGCTGTGGCTCAGGCCGTGGCCCTTATCAGGCCCTGCCAGCGCCCTTGTCCAGGATCTTATTGAACTGGAGGAAGAAGGTGGTGGCGGTCACGGCAGCGGCGATGATGTCACTGACGGGTTCGGCAAGGAACACGCCGAACACGGGGTTCGCGACCACATGGGGCAGGATGAAGATGAGGGGAATGAGCAGGATGAGCTTGCGCAGGCAGGCCAGCAGCAGGCTGACCTTGGCCTGACCCAGCGCCATAAAGCTCTGCTGGCATGCGATCTGGACACCGGTGGAGAAGATGCCCGCCATGTAGATGCGCATGGCCCAGGTGGTGTAATCGATCAGGGAGGCATCCGAGGTGAAGATGCCAGCCACTGCACCGGGAACCAGCATCATCAGCAGCCAGAAGATGGTGGTGTAGCTCAGGCAGAGGGTCAGCTGGAAGCGGAACGCCTGCTTGACGCGGTCCTTCTTGCCCGCACCGAAGTTGAAGCTCATCACCGGCTGGCCGCCCTGGCAGATGCCCGAGATAGGCATGGTGCACAGCTGGGAGGCGCTGGTGATCACGGTCATGGCACCCACGGCCACGTCACCGCCGTAGCGGGCCAGGCTGGAGCTGAAGCTGATGGACAGCAGGCTCTCGGTGGAGAGCATGACGAAGGTGGAAATGCCCAGTGCCAGCACGGGCATGATGATCTTCCCTTCCAGCTTCATGTCCTCTTTGCGGATCTTGAGGATGGTCTTGGGGCCGGTGAGGAAGCGGATGACCCAGATGGCACCCACTGCCTGGCTCAGCACGGTGGCAATGGCAGCACCCTTTACGCCCATGCCCAGCCCAAAGATGAGGATGGGGTCCAGCACGATGTTGATGACCGCGCCGATAATGGTGGTCAGCATACTGATCTTGGCAAAGCCCTGCGCGGTGATGAAGGTGTTCATGCCAAGCACGATCAGCACGCAGATGGTGCCCAGAATGTAGATGCGGCTGTAAGCCAGAGCGTAGGGCAGGGTGGTGTCACTGGCACCAAACAGCCGCAGCAGGGTGGGTGCGGCGGCGTAAAAGACGATGGTCAGGACGACCGAGAAGATCAGCAGCATGGTAAAGCTGTTGCTGACGATCTTTTCTGCCTGCTTCTTATCGCCCTGGCCCATGGCGATGGCGGTGCGGGGGGCACCGCCGGAGCCGATGAGCATGGCAAAGGCGTTCAGGAGCATCAGGATGGGGGTAAACAGGCCCACGCCGGTCAGAGCCGCTGCGCCGATCCCCGAGATGTGTCCGATGTAAATGCGGTCCACGATGTTGTACAGCAGGTTGACCACCTGCGCCACAACGGCAGGGATCATCAGCTGAAGCAGGAGCTTTTTCACGTCACCCGTGCCCATATCCTGCTGTTTTTTCTGCGTTTGTGCCATGGAAAGTGTCTCCTTTGGTTTGAGCGAGACGGAGAGGGCTGCCCTCAGAACGTCAGGCCGAAGTTCATCTCGTAGTAGTTGCCTGCGGCATCACGGTAGGCGTAAGCCTTGCCGTTCTCGTCCTTCATGCTGTCGGGCATGTAGGCATCCTTTGCAAAGCCGGGCACGTCGTTGGGGCTGATGCAGACACCGTCCGCGTTCACAGCCAGCACCTCGTCGCCCTTGGGCAGGGTCAGGGGCAGTTTGCCAACGGGAGCAAAGCGGCCGAACATCACATCCAGCGTTGCGGAGGGGTAGGTGTCAAAGCCGACGGTCAGAGCATCGGAGACCTTCTCCACATTGCCGACCTCCCAGGCCAGCGGGCAGTTGATGTTGGAAACGACCTTGCCGCCGTGGGCGTGGACCGCAGCAGCGATACCGGCCAGACGGTTTGCGCCCACCAGAGTGGTCTCCTTGTGGGTCTCGGTGGTGGGCTTGCCGCTCTCGTCCACGTTGCAGACAGTCTTGTCCTCACAGATGTCCAGCTCCAGATAGCCCGGGGTGGCGTTGAAGTATGCACCGGACTGGGGGCTGACCATCAGCAGGGCCGCCTGGGCCTCATCGGGGGTGTCCACCAGAGTGACATTGCCCAGCATCTCGCGCAGGGCCTTGGTGGCGGCCTCACCGGCCTCGGCGCTCTTGCCAAAGGCCTCAGCGTAGACCTTGGTGCCGTCCTTCAGGGGCAGGGTGCCGTCGTTCTTCAGCAGGACAACGGACTCGCGGTGCACGCGGGAAGCTTCCTCCCAGTCGGCCTTGGTGGCAACGACCTCGGCGGCCTTCCTGGGGTCGGCGTAGGTGTCCTCGAACATACCCTGACGGAACAGCTCGGTCAGGGTGCGGCTGACAGCGCGGTTCAGGCTGGCATCGGTCAGCACCAGATCTTCCTTCTTGAAGCCGGCGGGCACCGCGTGGGTGTCGTAGTAGTCGTTGGTGCCGCGGGCGTAGCTCTCCTCGCCCAGCTCGTTGTCCAGCAGGCCGGAGATCAGGTCCACGCCGCTCTGGGTGACAGCATAGCCGATGCGCTCGGGCTCGTCCAGCATGTCAACGCCCCAGCACATGTTGTGGACGATGCCGGTGTCGGAATTGATGTAGCCCTTGAAGCCCATCTGGCCGCGCAGCAGGCCGTCGATGAACACCTTGTTGTAGGCAAAGCCGTAGGGCTGGAGCTCGATGGGGTTGCCGTTGAAGTCCTCCTGCGGAGCGCTCTTCTCGGCGCTGGGCTTGGAGTAGTAGGGCATGATGGACTCGGCATTGTGGCGGATGGCTGCGCGGAATGCCGGGATGTGGTACTTCTGCAGGGAGCCGGGGGTGGCGTAGATGTTCCACTGGCCTGCTGCATAGTGGGGGTCAAAGCCGTTCTCACGGGCACCGCCGCCGGGGAAGTGCTTCACAGTCATGGAAACACCCTCGGGGGTAACGCCGTTGCTGCCGCCCTGGATGCCGGGGATCAGGTGGTCGAAGATCTCCTCGATCAGTGCGGGGTCCTCGCCAAAGGTGCCGAAGGTGCGCTGCCAACGGGGGTCGGTGACGCAGTCGGCCATGTACATGTAGCCCTTCTTCAGGCCGCAGGCATTCCACTCGCGGCGGATGGTGTCGGCGAACTTGTCGATGATGTCGATGCGTGCGGTGCCCTTGACGGCAGCAGCAATGCCCAGGGTGCCGGGATAGGTGGCAAACACGCCGGTGGCATCGTTCATGCCGAACACGACCTCGCCGTTCTCGTTGCGGCTGTTGGACATGACCTGCATGGGAACAAAGTGATCACAGGTCTCGGTCAGATACTGCAGCTGGTTCAGGTAATCTGCCAGATCCTCGGGCGTGGGGCTCTCGCGCAGGATGACGTGGCGGTTGAAGCTCTTCTTGACCATGTCAGAGGTGCTGGGCAGGGACTGGGAGCCGAAGATGCTGTCGGAGACGTTCACGGGTGCCTCGTCCAGCAGACCGCTTTCGTCCGCCACGGGCTTGTGGCCGTTGGCTGCCAGACGGGGGGAAGGATACTTGGGGCCCATGCGCCAGTCGGAGGTGAAGATCTGGCCGATCTTCTCGCTGGTGGTCAGGACCTTGACATAGGCCTCGGCGCGCTCAGCCGGGGTCAAGCGCCAGTCGTTGACTGCGCTGACGGTGCCGGTGCCGTCGATGTCCTTGAAATACAGGCCGTCCTGCTCGATGACCTTGCGCTCCACGGTGCTGATGGTGGGGCCGTTGGGGTTCTGGTAGCGCTTTACACGCTCGGATGCTTTCACTGCCATAGTGTTTTCTCCTTTTCTTTTGAACGCAGCGGCCCATGCCACAGAGCCGCAGATGCTATACCTATTATAAGAGGCCGCCGCGCGGAACAACTAGAAAAATTTTTGGATATTTCCGCACTTTCCTTGTATTCTTTTTTTGCGCGCGGTTGGAATACAAGTCTGTTTTGTGGAATGTGCTGTACTAGTATCTTGCAATCATGTGCAAAATGACGAACGCTGTTTTTTAAAACTGTTGATTTCGCCCAAGGAGAGTAAAATTGTCCTGTTTTACCTCAAAATTTTACTAACAGAAATTTGAGGAATAGTTCATAATGTATACATAAAAATCCCCCGGTTCGCGATGTGGCAGCCGCAGCCCACGGGGGACCGAATGAAAGGCCGGAGTGAGTGGCAGCACACCGGCCGCAGAATTGAAAGGAGAGCTTCTCTATGGCAAAGGTCAAACAGCCGCTTGAAGAAAACGGCATCCACAGAGCGAAAATGTGGGAGATCATGATGTACGCTCTGAACAACACCTCCACCAACACCTACATGGTCGTGGTCGGTTACATCAGCTACTTCCTGATCGGTATCGTCGGTCTGGCATCCGTGCTGGCCGGTTCTATTGTTACCATCATGCGTGTCTGGGACGGTGTCACCGACCCGTTCGTTGGTATGATGGTCGATAAGACCAACGGCAAGTTCGGCAAAAACCGTCCGTTCATCGTTATCGGTCAGATCATCATGTTCGCCACCACCTTCGTGATGTTCAACTTCATCCCCAAGATGGGCACTGGTGTCCGCTTTATTGCGTTCATCATCATCTACATGATCTACATCATTGGCTACACCTGCCAGTGCGTTGTCACCAAGTCTGCTCAGACCTGCCTGACCAACGATCCCAAGCAGCGCCCCATCTTCGCAATGTGCGATACTGTGTATAACATTGTTCTGATGAACATCATGTTCCCCATCATTGTCACCGATGTCCTGGTGCCCAAGTTCACCCTGACTGCCGAGGCCAACGCTGCCGAGATCGCTTCTCTGGTGGCACAGAACCCTGCTCTGGCAGGCATCGTGGAGAAGTCCGGCGGCAGCCTGTCCGCTTTCTACAACCCCGCCCTGTTCACCACCATGCAGCTGATGTTCGGCGGCCTGTCCGCTGTCTTTGCAGTCTGCGCCATCATCGCCCTGTGGCGTAAGGACAATCCGAAGTACTTCGGTCTGGGCACCACCCAGAAGGTCGGCATCAAGGATTACGTTGACACCCTGGCTCACAACCGTGCCATCCAGATGCTGGTGGTCTCCGCATCTACCGATAAGCTGTTCATGTCCACCAAGAGCAACGCTACCGTTATGATCTGCCTGTTCGGCATCATCTTCGGCAACTATGCCGCATTCTCCAGCTACTCTCAGATCACCTCTATCCCCATCTGCCTGATTTCTCTGCTGCTGATGAACAAGATCGCTCGTCAGATGGGCCAGAAGGCATCCATGCTGGTGGGTACCTGGGGCGGCATCATCGGCTCCATCGCCATCACCCTGTTCCTGTTCTTCTTCAACCCCAAGGGCGATGCTTCCAAGTTCTCTCTGCCCGCATTCCGCCTGATCCGTCCTGACACCTGGGGCACCCTGTTCACCGGCTGGACCACCACCGCTTTGATCTTCGTGCTGCTGGTCATCGCATGGTCCGGCGTGCAGGCACTGTCCTCCTCCATCGTTATCACCATGACCGCTGACTGCGCTGACTACGAGGTCTATCGTACCGGTAAGTACGTTCCCGGCCTGATGGGCACCCTGTTCAGCTTCGTGGATAAGCTGATCTCCTCTCTGGCAGCCACTCTGGTGGCCCTGTTCTACTCCGTGGCCGGCTTCAAGGACGCTCTGCCCGACACCATGACTCCGTACTCTGACGGCATCTTCTGGGCAACCATCGGCTGCTTCGTCCTGCTGCCCATCGTTGGCTGGCTGTGCAACGTTGTGGCTATGCACTTCTATCCCCTGACCAAGGAGAAGATGGCAGAGATCCAGGCTGAGATCGGCCGCATCAAGGCTGAGGCTGCTGCAAAGCAGGCTTAAGGCCAACCATCTCCCTGCGGAAATTTTGAATCCGGGACAGCGCCGCTGTCCTGCATCGTAACCGGAAATGTCCTGCGGCGGGCCATCCTCTGCCGCAGGACTTTCTGATACCCTGAGACCCGGAAGGAATACCACTATGGCAGAAGAAAACAAGCTGAACCAGACCCCTGAGATCACCCCGGCCCCCGCCGCTGAGGCCCCGGAAAAGGCCCCCACCACCGGCGAGCTGCTGGGCGATGTGGAGCACTACGACGAGGAAAAGGACGATTGGAGCACCGGCTATTACGGCACCGGCAGCCGCCAGCAGGTAACGGACGATGTGTTCCACAAGCTGGAGACCGGCGAGGAGCTGACCCGGGATGACTTTATCAAGGCGGAGCTGGCGCTGCAGGATGCCAAGCTGGAAGCCGGCATCGATCTTGAAAAGGAGAAGAGCCCGGGCCTCATTGGTAAGTATCACGATTGGAAAAAGAACCGCGTAAGGCACAAGGTGAACAAGAAGAAGTACCTTCTGCTCTGCCTGTTTCTGGGCTGGTGCGGCGGCCACCGCTACTATGAAAAGCGGTATGCGCTGGCGGCCTTCTACACCCTGTTCTTCTGGAGCGTGGTGCCCTTCTTCCTCTGCGTGACCGACCTTCTCATTGCACTGCCCATGCAGGCCGATGAGAACGGCGACATCCTGATCTGACATCTTCCTCTATTCATTCATTTACCTCCTAGCGCCGGAAAGGGCCTGCGGCATTTGCCGTGGGCCCTTTTTGGCGTTTGCAGGCCCGTTCTCCGGCGCAGAACATAGTGGCAGCTAACTGGCGTTGTGCTATACTAGTATATCAATTGATTGTGCAATAAGCACAATAGAATTTTTCACATTAGTGAAACTTTTCCCATAATCGTAAAATTGACCTGTTTCACCTTAAAATATTACTAACAGATATATCAAAAAACGTTCATAATATAGACATAAAGCTTCGGACGGGCTGGTACGCAGTGGCAGCTGTAAGCCCCATGGAGAAAACGGAGAATGTTCCTGTGTGAACAAAGGAGAGAATGAAATGGCAAAAACCAGAAGTCTGCCGGATAAGTTCTATGATAAGGACTATGAGCACAACGGCATCCACCGCGTTCCCCTGTGGCGTATCGCAGGCTACGCGCTGAATAACACCGCAACCAACGTTTATCTGATGATGATGAACTACGCTACCTACTACCTGATGGGCTGGGTCGGCGTTGGCATGATGGTCGCTTCTTCCCTGACCATGATGATGCGTATGTGGGACGGTGTCACTGACCCGTTCATCGGCTTCATGGTCGATAAGACCAACGGCAAGTTCGGTAAGAACCGTCCGTTCATCGTGATCGGTCAGATCATCCTGTGCGTCACCAGCTGGGTCGCATTCCATGTGACCCACAAGCTGCCTCAGGGCGTGCGCTTCCCCTTCTATGTGGTCGTTCTGATGGTCTACTACCTGGGCTACACCTGCCAGTGTGTCGTTACCAAGTCCGCTCAGTCTTGTGTGACCAACGATCCCAAACAGCGCCCCATGTTCGCTTCTTTCGACGGTGTGTATAACACCTTGGTGTTTGCTATCCTGGGCATCATCATTCCCCGTATCGCCAACAGCTACAACGATGTGGGCGGTTACGCATCTCTGGAGTTCTTTGACACCCTGTGGAAGATGACCGCCATCATGTCTGCGATCTTCACCACCATCGCTGTGATCTCCATCGCTCCCAAGGATCGTTCTGAGTTCTTCGGCACCGGCAAACCTGTCAAGGTCGGCCTGAAGGATTACTGGGATACCCTGAAGAACAACCGCGCCATTCAGATGCTGGTCCTGTCCGCATCTACCGATAAGCTGGGTTCTTCTGCAAAGTCCAGCGCCGTCATGGTCGCCATGTTCGCCTGCATTGCCGGTTCCAACCTGCTGCAGAGTAATGTTACCGGTCTGGTGACCATCCCCAGCACCATCGTGTGCTTCCTGTTCATCAGCTTCTTTGCTACCCGTCTGGGTCAGCGCAAGGCTATGTTGATCGGTTCTGTGGGCGGTCTGATCACCAATGGTATCCTGGCAGCTCTGTGGCTGTTCGGTGATCCTACCACCATGACCTCCAACCCCGAGACTGGTGCTCTGAACTGGGGCTACTTCCTGATCATCTATCTGGTCTTTACCATCATCACTGCTGGTTTCCAGGGTATCTCCGGTAACATCGTTATCCCCATGACCGCTGACTGCGCTGACTACGAAGTCTACCGTACCGGCAAGTACGTCCCCGGCCTGATGGGCACCCTGTTCAGCTTCGTGGATAAGATGGTCTCCTCTTTCGCTCCCATGGTCGCCGGTGTCATGTTCAGCATGTGCGGCTTCACCGACCACAACCCCGTTATGGGTGACCCTGTTACCCCGGGCCTGCGTGTGGGCGTTGTCTTCTGCGCTTACGGCATGATCATGCTGGGTCTGGTCTGCAACCTGATCGCTATGAAGTTCTACCCCCTGACCAAGGAGAAGATGGCTGAGATCCAGGATGAGGTCGCTCAGATCAAGATGAAGACCATGGCTGAGAACGCCTGATTGGTACTTGCAATTTTCTGCGGAAACCTGTAAAATCAAATCGGAAAACCGCTCGCCCTTGCGGCGGGCGGTTTTCTGCTTTTGGAACAAAATTCAGACAAGAGGTACATCGTAAATGGAAGAAAAGACACAGTGGGTAAAGGACCCGGATCATGGGATCATCTGGAACACCATCGACCACCTGTTATACTGGAAAGAACACCGTGAAAAGCACTGTGTCAGCCGCAAGAAATATATGCGCCTGTGCATTCTGGGTGCGTTTGGTGCCCACCAGTTCTATGCCAAGCGCCCGGTGCTGGGCCTGCTGTATCTGGCAACCTTCTGGAGTGGTTTCTCTGCCGCTATGACCATCGTGGACTTCATCATTGCCGTGCCCATGAAACCGGACGAGAACGGCAACATCTGGCTGTAAAAAGCCCTCTGGCGGCCTGCCGGGCCGGAAAGGAAAACACCCTATGGATAATGTCATGCAGTTTCTGTTCAACACCAACCACGAGCAGCCCAGCATCCTGGTCTGGATCCTGCTGATCGTGATCGCGGTCGTGATTCCCAATTACGTCAGATATCGGATGGAGCAGAAGCACTCCAATGGTTCTGTTCCCACCCAGAACCCTGCCCGCTCTGCCCCGCGCAAGAAGAAGCGCAGCAAGAAGCGCTGAGCCGCAGGCTGGGGCAGCATGGTAAAGATGCTTTGATATTTCATGATTTCCCATAACCGAAAGGGCCCTGCAAATGCCGCAGGGCCCTTTTGGTTTGCCAGCGTGTGTGGGAGATGAGAAAATAGATTGACGACTGATAGCAAATGTGCTATCATAAGGCTGAGGGATAAGCCGCACATAGAAGAGGAACATGAATGTATACAGTCGAATTTTACGAGAACGACAGAGGCGTTTCTGAACTGTGGGACTTTTTGGAGGAGCTGCGGATAAAAAGCGCATCCAATAAGGATGCGCGAATACAGTATAAACAGATCGTGTTGTATATCCAGCTGCTGCAGGACAACGGAACACGGCTTTCCGAGAATGTGACGAAGCATCTGATGGATGGCATCTGGGAGCTGCGTCCGGGAAATAACCGGGTATTCTACTTCTGTTGGCGGGGTGACCGGTTTGTGCTGCTGCACCAGTTTCGGAAGAGATCGCAAAAAACACCGCGGCGTGAAATTGAACGAGCAAAAGCGGAACGTGATGATTGGCTTGCAAGAAAGGGTGAATGAATATGAGGACCTGGAACGATTATAAGGAGCATGTGGCAGCTGTTGACCCGGACATTGCAAAGGATATCCGGGAAGCGGAAGCAATGTCTGCAATCGTGAAAGCAATGGTAGAGCAGCGGAATGCGATGGGATTGAGCCAGCGGGAGCTGGCAGCGAGGTGCGGCATTCCGCAATCCTCGGTGGCACGGATCGAATCCTTTAAGACGATGCCCAATCTGGATACCCTGCTGAAGATCTTCCAGCAGCTGGGCTTGAAATTGACCATCTCGGCGGCCTGATTCATCTTGCCATTTGCCGCATACAAAAACCGCCCCGGCGGCTGCTTTGTGCAGTGCCGGGGCGGTTCGTTCATTTTTGGTGTTCAGATGCAGGAAGTACTTACTTCTTGATCTTGATCAGCTGTGCGTTCAGGCTCTCGATAAAGCCATCGGGCATGTTGATCATCTTAGCCATAGTCTCAGGGGTCATGCGCTTCATCATATCCCACATGCCAACGCCGGGCTTGATGTCAAAGTTGGTGGCCAGCTTGACAGCCTTGGTGGCGAGAGCCAGAGCCTCTTCGTTCTTGGAGAGATCTTCCATGCTGTCCTTGATGCTGTAATAGCCCTCGGGGAACTCCATCGGAGCCTTCAGATCCAGGCTGCCGACCTGCTTGAACCAGTTGGCAACGCCCTCCTGACGCTCGTTGAACTCAGGCAGGGTGTAGTAATCAGGCTCCTTCTCGACCTTTTCCAGCGTGATGGAATCCTTCACGTCACCGGCAACGGCCAGGATGGTGTTGAAGCCCTCTTCCAGAGCAACATTGAACTTGAACACGCGGTGTGCAGTCTGCTGGCCGACTTCCTTGCCGTTGACGTACAGCACAACGGTGTCCTGGTTGGAGTAGACCTTGATCTCGGTGGTCTCGCCTGCGCGCTGTGCATGGCGGCGGCCGGCGATGTGGACCATGGGCAGCTTGGACCAGTATGCCTGGTAGACAAAGTAGCTGTCCTTCTTGGTCTTGCGGTCAATGGTCATCAGGCCCTTGTTGTTGCGGCCTGCAACGCCGCCCTCGTGGCGGGCAGCACAGCCAAAGTCGAACATGTTCCAGCAGTGGGTAGCCCACACCCAGGGACGATCCTCGAACACCTGAGCCAGATGCTCGTGGTACAGTGCCTGATACTCCTCGGTGTAGTCCTTGCACTGGGGATCGTTGCTGTGCCAGTTGATGATGCCCTCGGTGCCGTACTCGGAGATGCCGATGCAGATGTCGGGGTGCTCGGCGTGGAACTTGTCCAGCCAGGGGCCGTTCTGCTCCATCTTGCCGCCGTACCAGCCGAAGTAGTGGTTGTAGCTCTCTACATCGGTAATGTGATGCATGGGGCCGTCAACAGGGGTGTTGGAGACGTGGGCAATGGTGGTGAGACGGGTGGGATCCAGCTCACGCACCAGCTTCTGCAGGTCGTGGTGGTTGTCCACCAGCTCCTGGCAGATGCCGCCGATGAGGATCTCGTTGGACAGGCCCCAGAACATGATGGAGGGGTGGTTGTAGTTCTGGATGATCAGTTCGGTCATCTGGTGACGGCAGTTCTGGTGAGCGGAGGGGTCCTTCTTAAAGACGCTGATGAAGGGGATCTCAGCCCAGACGGCGAAGCCCAGCTCGTCACATGCGTCGTAGAAGTCCTGGCTGTGCTGATAGTGGGCCAGACGGATGGTGTTGGCACCCAGCTCCTTGATGAGCATGGCATCCTCGTAGTGATCCTCAGCGGTCAGGGCGTTGCCCTTGTACAGACGATCCTGATGGCGAGCCACGCCGCGCAGCGGGGTGGGCACGCCGTTGATGGAGAAGCCGTCGTTCGGGGTCACAGTATAGCTGCGGACACCCACGTTGGCGTAGATCTCATCAAAGGTCTCGTTGTTCTTCTGCAGGCGGGCGGTCACGGTGTACAGGTTGGGCTCGTCCATGCTCCACAGCTGGGCATCGGGAACGTACAGGGTGACCTTGGTGCTGTCGCAGGGGCGCACGCCGGAAGCAACTTCGTTGCCGTAGCAGTCCTCGATGCTGTACATCACGGTATAGGCCTCTTCGCCGTTGGTGACCCAGCTCTCGATCTCAAAGGTGGCACCGCCGTCCTCGGTGGGCTTGGGGGTGACCTTGATGCCGGGGCCGCCGAAGTAGTCCAGGTCAAAGTGGGTGCCGGGCACGCTAATCAGGTTCACGCCGCGGTACAGGCCGCCGTAGAAGGTGAAGTCGGCGGAAGCGGGGTACATGGAGGGGGTGTCCTCGTTGGAGACCTCGATGGTCAGCTCGTTGTCGCCCTCGTGGCACAGGTCGGTGACATCGGCACGGAAGATGGAGAAGCCGCCCTCGTGGGTGGTTGCCACCTGGCCGTTGACCTTCACGGTTGCGGCCAGAGCAGCTGCCAGCACCTCAACGTAGGTGCGGCCGCCAGCCAGAGGCTGCTTGGGCTGGGTAAAGGTGCGGGTGTAGACACCGGTGGTGCGCAGATAGCTGCCGTTGCCGTCCATGCCGTCCACAGCGTTCCAGGTGTGGGGCAGGGTGACCTGCTCGGTGGGACGCTCGCCCTTGGGGAAGGACAGGGTCCAGTTTTCGTTCAAGGAAATGATCTCTCTCATCGATACTGCTCCTTCTGGTTTTCTTCTTTGTTTCGGCGGCCTGTATGGCAGAAGAAATGCCGGAAACAGGCCGGTTGTTGATTTCAGTATAGCACATCAGAGGGGGGTAGGGTTTGTACAATCTTTTGGCAAAATAGTAATATTTTGTGAAAATCCAGACGATGATTCCACGATTTTACAATTTGGCCCTTGGAAACGACAGCACAGCATGAAAAGGCTCCCCGAAGCAGAGACGAAAAAGAGGGTGTCCGTCCCCGCAGAGGGAGGCAGCGGCTTCCGCTCATCCCTGACCAGAGGGCCTCTTTGGCGCTGTGGGTCCCTCCGGCAGAAAGTGTTGACGGAACGGCGGCTTTTTGCTATAATTATATAGCTATGAATATGGAGATGTATCGAAGTGGTCGTAACGAGAACGACTCGAAATCCAAGTGGATGCTTCGCCGGAAAACTCCATATCACACGAGAGAACGTCAATTTTGATGTCCTGACAGGCTTCAAAGCCTGTCTGAACGATGCGTTTTCTAACAATATTCTAACAGCAACTGTTCCAAGTTTCAAGGCCGATTTGCGATATACAAATCGTAAATTTGCCATGAAAATATACTTGGAGATGTATCGAAGCGGTCGTAACGAGAACGACTCGAAATCGTTTTGTCCTTAATCGGGCACGTGGGTTCGAATCCCACCATCTCCGCCAGAAGTCGCAGATTCAAACGAATCTGCGACTTTTTCTTTTGCATCAAGCAGAGAAAGACCGCTTTTTTCTTGTTGCAGTACGCTTTATATATGAACGATAAATCCATAATTACTTGGGGAGTTTGGATTCTCCCAAAAGGTTCGCAATGACCCCAGCAGACCCCTGTTTGCTTTTGTAATCGAGATGTGCGTAGATGTCAGCGGTGGTAGAAAAGGTGCTGTGCCCCAGCCATTCCTGAACCTGCTTCATCGACACGCCGTTCATGACCATCAGGCTGGCACAGCTGTGGCGCAGATCGTGGAACCGGATGTGCGGCAGACCATACTGCCGGAGCAGCCATTCAAAGTGTTCTGTCACAAAGTTGGGGCGGAGCAGTTTGCCTTCCTGATCGGTGCAGACGAAGTCAAGATAATCGGTGCGGTAGCTCTTGCCGAACAGCCTGCGGTAAAGCTGCTGCTTTTCCTTCTGCTTGAGCAGTTCAGCTTCCACAGCCGGAATCAGCGGCAGAGTGCGGCAGCTGGTCTTGTTCTTCATCACGTCGCTGACGACCGGGACATACTTGCCGTTCACCCGCTGTTCCGTGACCTTGTGGTTGATGGTCATGGACTTCCGCTCGAAGTCGATGGACGACCATTTCAGCCCCAGCACCTCACTCCGGCGCAGACCGTAATAGGCCGTGATGAGGATGCACAGGTGGAGCGGGTCATCCTGCGAGACTTCCAGCAGCTGCTGGACCTCGTCCTTGGTGTAGAAGTTGGGCCGGAAGCTGTTCTTCTTGGGCCGGTCCACTTTCAGCATCGGGTTGACTTCCAGATAGTCCTTGCGCACGGCATCCTTGAACGCCTTGCCGAAGATGGCGTGGTAGTGGATAACGGTGTTGGTGGTGCAGCCATCCAGCAGGATCTTCTCCTGAAACTCGTCCAGCACCTGCGGTGTGACCTCACAGAGCTTCAGGCCCAGCGGCTTGAAGTACTGCGTGATGCGGCCCTGAATCATCTGGTTGTAGCTGATGAAGGTGGCGGTCTGGATGGATGCCTTGTGAATCTGAATCCACTCGTTGAGATAATCCAGAAACAGCATCTCCGACTTGCTGACCGGTCTGACCGGCGCAGGGATGGGCTTTGCCGTCCGGGTGTCTACTTTCTCGTAAGCACCGCCCCGGCCTGTGGGCAGTTCGCCCGTTTCGTCATACCGGAGCAGGACTTCGTGGAGCATGGCCTCGGCCTTGCGCTTGTTGCCGCGCACGGTCAGACCGGTGGAGATCCACTTGATCTTCCGCTTGCCGTTGGCATCGTAAAGGTTGAGTACGAAATAGAAACGTCCATTTTTCTCTTGGACAGACCCTGTTGTTTTCATCATAAACCTCCTTGTGGTTTAACAGGCGTGCTGTCCGTTGCTGCAATCACAGCATACCACATCCAGCGGCGGATTTCCAGCCGGAAACGCACTCTGCCCGGTGAGCAGGAACTCGATCACGCTCAGCTTCGGGATACGGTAGGTGCGGCCGA